>Ga0222713_10001011_pt1 | contig 32091 bp, 42 predicted proteins | sample C33_649DmetaG_FD_165061 | JGI IMG/M metagenome (GOLD analysis project Ga0222713, IMG submission 165061) | Estuarine water microbial communities from San Francisco Bay, California, United States - C33_649D | ecosystem: Environmental > Aquatic > Marine > Unclassified | place: USA: California... | reverse complement strand
AAACTCGTCTGGTAACGATGAAAATGATGAAATGACATTTGTTCTGAGCGGATTTGGCATTTTAAGATACGAGAAACGAATCTTTTCGCCATCCTTGATGAGCTCATACTTCTTCTGGAGCTTCATCGACTTTACAAGTCCGTTGTATAGCAACGCACCACGAACGTGAATAGGAACACCTTTTGTTTCGCGTTCATATTTAGCTAGATCCTGAACAGATCGTGGGAATGCTACATGCTCAAACGAAAGCTGAGAAAACTTCGTTTTGAACTCAGCAATGAACTTATGTAAGTCCTCTTCATCCTTGGTCATGATGATAGTCAGAGCGTCTTTGATAGCCTCACGACACACAGCAGGAGTCGATGACTTGACTGCTTCGATTCCCATGATCTTCAGTTTTGGCTTTGCGTAACGCACGCCTTCAGAATCATGAACGTTGAGGATGTATCGTTTCTTCGCAGTCCAGATACCACGATCAGCGATAACCTCACGCTTCATGTTCATCTTTTGTTGGAACGATGCCATCCGATCAGCAAGATCCTGATAAATCTTATCAATAACAGGTTCAAGTTTCTCGCGAGCCACCTTGTCCAAAAAGTCAACGACCATCTGCTTCGAATCTTCAGAAGAATCAAGTTTCTTTCCTCGTTCTTCAAAGACCATTTGTATAAGTCGATCAAAGCAGATGTATAACGAATCCGTATCTGCAGCAATGACATAATCTGCGTCCTTTGTTTTGAATAGCCTATTCAAATACTTATTCATCTCGTTTTCAGCCCAACGAATGGAAAGCTGACCACCGAGTGTAATCGCAGTTGCTTGGTTGATATCGAAGAAGCGGAAGTATGGATTACCGATCGCACCGTAAGCTGAGTTCAACTGAACTTTCTTAGCAAGCTGCATATTTTTGTATCGTGAGATATCTTTAGACGCTTGCTTTGACTTGGTTGCTTCATACTCTTTCTGAGCAGAAATCATCTTTTCTTTATAGACGACACGATCATTATACATACGTTCCATGATCTCAGGCAAGAAGCCTTGATGCGACTTATCAAAGAAGCATCCATTCGCTGCTAGTCCATATCCTTCAGGAACTTCAGGGAACACTCCATCTAGCAACTCATCGACGCTCGTCTCAACCTTCATCGCATTACCTCGTTTGTCACGAAGCAAAGTTTCAGGACTGATGTTATACTGCATGATGAGATGCGGATACAGAGAGTTCAAGTCAAACGACATGACCCAATCATAAGCACCAGGCTTAGGTTCCTTAACGTGAGCGCCAACATACTGTTCTTCTTTTGATCCACCGCCTTCGACAGGAACCGCAATCTTCTGCTTATAGAGATGGTTATGAATGATAACATCCCACATGCGCACTTGGGTGAATACGTCAAGCAGAGTAACCTTCGCGTCGTATGCGAGCGCGAGAGCCATATCAATCAGCTTCATCTTATCATCGAGCTTTTCAACAAGTTCAGTATCTCGAATGTTATACTCGATGAATCGCTGGAAGTCATTCATATAGAACTCATGCAGCGTTTCGTATTCGTCATACGATAACTTTCGCTCACCGAGTTCAACGAACGCGATGTGATCTAGCTTGTAGCTTTCCTGCTGAGAGTATGTGAACTTCATATACATCTCGAGATAGTCGAGAGTTGCAACACCGCAGATAGTATATGCGAGTTCGTCTTTGAACTTTGTGCGAACCTGACGTTCCTTAAACATACGCCAAGGAGAGAAACGTTTAGCTTCACTTTCACCAAGAACTGTATTCATGCGACGAACAAGATATGGAATATCGAAGAACGTGACGTTCCAACCAGTCACGATGTCTGGATACTCATTGCTCCATTCGCTGAGGAACTTGATGAGAAGCTCTTTCTCGTTATTGCACTGATAGTATTGAACGTCTGCGCGATCAGTCTTGAACTCACCATATCCCCAAACGTGGAAGATACCATCTTTCTTGAGAGTGATAGCAGTGATTGTATCCGATGCACGTTCTACTGTAGGGAAACCAAACTCTGAACTGACTTCGATATCAATGTATGCTACTTTGATGAGCTCACGATCATAAACGATTTCATCTGGATACTCTTCGTTCAGATACGCATACATGAAACGAGGCATACCATACAACTTGAAGTTGCTGACATCTTCATATCGTTTTAGGAAGTCTTTGGCATCACGCATGGACTCAAACGGCATCGGGTCGAGCTGCGCGCCACGAATGTCTTTCCACTCTGCGCCTTCGCGCTTAGATGGAAGATAGAGTGTTGGCTTGTATGGAATCTTTTCGTTGAAGGCTCGTCCGCGATCGTAACCGCGAACGAGAATATTGTTACCATACTCAATGGCGTTTGTGTAAAACTTTGTCATGATGATATATTACCACATCAGGACGCAGTTGTCAAGATCCCTTTCTTAGGAAGAACTAAGCCTGAACCGAAGTTTTGGTTATACGCAGACTCGATCTGACCGTCTGGCTCGTAGGTGAACATAACATTACGGGGATCAAGGATGATCTCTTTAGTTTTAGCCATAGGAATGAAATCGACCAACGCCATCTGTGCTTTGCCAGCAGCTCCTGGTTGAACCATAACAGCGGCGGGTTTCACGACCTTGATCATGTTACCCACCACTCCGACTTTCCCTACGATTTCATCGCCATTCAATAGACGAAGCATCATAACTTCAAGTTGAGCATTTTGAACTTCATTCACGTTCACAGGATTCACGTTCATATCATTTCCTTACTTTGTTACACCTTGCATCTTTTCTTGGCCGCGGGACCATGCGGCGATACCAAGGACTGCGCCCATTGCGAGATGGAATAGACCAGCGCCTTGCAGCGTTAGAGGATTCCATTGTGTTAGAGGTGATTTAGTCATCACCTGAACGATAGACCACAGAACAGGGAAGATAGCCATATCAAGAACGCAGATGACCATATAGCACCATCCCATTGCGGGACGCCACTTCTTGACCATCCAGTCTTCATTCTGCTTTGCGTTTTCAGCTTCCCACTGCTTCTTTTCAAGTTCAATCTTAGCGAGCTGAGCAGCTTCCGACAACTGAGGAGCAGCTGGTGCAGCGCCGTAGCTGCTGCGTGGTGAAGGATCTACCCAATTAGTTTGAATAGAAGCACCTGCACCTTTCGTAGCAGGTGGTAGCTGATCCATCGCTGGTTTTGGCGTTGGTTCGTCTGTCTCTATTGAGAAACGTGGCATCATTAACCTCCAAAGATTTCTAAGGCTGCTTCATAATGATGCTTACGATCTTCGAGACCGATTGTTCCACCGTTGATTTTCTTGGTTACTGTAAGGATGTCACCTTTATCAGCCCATTGATTTAGTTCACGAGAATCCCAGAACCAACCAGCAGACCAAGCTGCACCCTCTTCGTTTTCCAACCATTCAGTCGCTTCAGCAAGATCCATGTTCATGTCAGAAGCGAATGCTTGATAGTTGCTCTTACCCGTCAGCTGGATAAGACCGCGACCGCAGTAGCGATAGCCATCACCAGACTCAACAGAACCGTTACCCATTCTATTTGCATAGACGAGATTGGCGATCTTTGCTGGTTGCTTCGCATAGTCGTTTGGATTCTTACCACGGAAATACTTCGGGAATACCTTAACGAGCGTTTCTGCTCGGTAGTTTAGATTTTCTTTTCTTGCTCTTAATCCACCTGATTCATGACCAACTTGAGCGAGGAACATAGAAATACGTTGTGGCGTATTAATCTCGTAGAACTCCATCACTTCATTCAGGGGTTCCACAAACGGTTCGATGATGTTTTCGTCTGTGTCTTCAAAGAACTCGTTTAATTGCTCAAAAGTTACTAATGCCATGAGCGCCTCCTTTCGGAGCCTATTTAGCCGTAGAAACGATTACCCATCATGGAACGGAGCATAGATTTGAATTCAGCGAAAAGATTGAGAAGGGATACCATTTGATCTCCAGTATTCTTTGAGTGCTACCTGTGCGATATCGAAACGTGTGAGACCAAGATGGTTCAGTTCTTTGTCTGTGAGTTTAGAAAGTTCGATGATTGTGTTATAGTATCTGTATGTATCTTTGATCCATTTGATCATTGTGTGTCTCCTGTGCAAACGGAAAAAGCTGGGCGACTGCTGCCGCCCAGCGCATAATGAAAATCTCAATAAAGGAATTAGTCCTTGATGTCGATCTTCTTAGGCTTCTTATGCTCAGGGATAAAGTTCTCGAGCCATACCTTAAGAATACCGTTAACCATTTCTGCGTTCTTGATTTCTACAGAATCAGCAAGAGTGAACGTGCGAGTAAATGCGCGCTCTGCGATTCCCTTGTAGAAGTAATACGCATTAGCATTATCCACGTCGTTGGCGTCCTTTGTCTTACCAGTGATGGTTAGCTTACCACCATCCAGCGTGACTTCCAGATCCGTCTTAGCGAATCCAGCGACTGCCATTTCGATGACATACTTGTTCTCATCAACCTTCTTGATGTTGTATGGCGGATAGCCAGGAACATTCTTGCCGATAGTTTCGAGCTGATCAGCAAGCAGTTTGAATGTCTTGTCGAAACCGACAGACATAGGATCAAACTTATCGAAGAGTGATGGGATCTTTGTGAATTGTGCGTAGTCGTTCATAGTAATGTCTCCTATTAAGCGAGATTATGTTATGTGACCCCGAAGGCATCACGTTCTATTTAGCACGATCAGTCGTTGGTTCGCTTTTTACCAATATTGTATTTGGCTTCCAACTTCCATTCATGCTTTTCCTTATGCGCTAGAATCTTGATTTGATTCAGTGGCGCAACAGGATCCTTAGTTCGCTCTGTATCAACAACATCAATCAACTCCCATTCGGCAAGCAGATTGGCGATTGTGTTACGACGAGCCTTATCTTCATCTGAGAAGTTTGTAGGCTTACCGTCTAGGGCGAACAATTCTTTGAAGTGAACGATATAGTAACGACCCTGCTTATGCAGGATATGACATGACTGAAACAATACCTTATCGCGTCTAGATGCGACTCCGATACGAGTTAGTGTTTCGCGAATCTTTAGGAAATCTTCTGCTGATCGAAGTTTGACTTCGACCATGTTTTCAACCGATGCGTTCATCCTTTTCCACCTTTATCGAGTGCTACCTCGATCATGGCTAGCTGTTCATCGGTCAAGACTCTGAGCACCTGCTCCGCCTTAGCACGACCATAGCCGAAATACTCCATGATCATTTCGACGGTCGCGTCGGGTTTATCTTTGCCCCATTTGGAGCCTTTCCTCTTCCGCTTCCGCAGGCTATTTAGGAAATACTCATATTGCAACTTGTTCTCGAGATGAGAACGCATATTCATCTCGTTGGCGTAAAGGACACAATCCTGAAAGTAGGATAGCGAACGATTCGTCAGAAATGGCTTATACAGCTTTTCTGATAGCTCGTCGTTCGCCGACCCGCGCATCAGGTTCTTTTTAGAGTTAGTGACACTCTCGACGTATACGAATGGATTACTCATTTGAGATAAAGTTCATAACAGTGTTAGCGGGAACTTCGTTTTTACGTCTCCTCTGAGAGAGCTTCTTCTCATCCCAGCATACGACACAGATCCGTTCATGAAGGTCGGTGACCTTATCGAATCGCTTCGATATGCCTTTGTAGTAGAACTGACCTAGAGCTTTTGTTTCACCACAAGACGGACAGCATTTGGCACGGATACCTTGCTTGCCGTCGAGTGTGTTCACGAACATTTCAGTTTCATCTGGAACCTTGCGCCAAACTCTAGCGCCTTTACCTTCACGTCTTGCAGCAGTCATAATATATCTCCATCAGATTTCAAGATGTTATTTGAACTCACAGTCCAACATAATCTGAGTCATACAAGCAGCCAAATTGATCTCCTGATCCACAACGAACGCAGCCTTATACTGATAGTCAGCCAAAGCCATAACGAGCGAAGGAATAGACTCAGGTTTCATAACGGTGCTTGCTGCGTCATAGAGCTTGCGGAACAGAACATTCACATCCATGCTAGAGTTCTGACCAACCCACTTACGCATAGCTTCGTATTCTCTGCTTTTCAGATACTTAACAAGTTCCTTGATCTCTACGTTATCAACAGAAGCCAAGATACCAGAGTCGATCTGACCTCTAGCTGAGTATCGCTGCAACTCATTCAACACTCGACGCCAATCAGGGAAGTGCTTCATGATAACTTCAGCAAGAACCTTCTTATCGTAGCCTACGTTCTCCTGATCAAGGATCCCGCATGCGCGCGAAAGAAACTGCTTTGCAAGCTCTGCCTTTTCACTCGCACCAATCTTGAACTCGATTACAGAGCATCGAGAATGCAAAGGATCGATGATACGATTGACAAAGTTACATGTAAGGATAAAACCACAGTTGGACGAATATTCCTCCATAAAATTGCGAAGAGCAGGTTGAGTTGAGTTTGCGTTTAGATAGTCGGCTTCGTCAAGGATAACATACTTACGTCCGCCTGTGAATGAAACGGTCGCAGCGAAGTTTCGAATGTCAGTTCGCAACGTGTCGATGTTACCATTCATCGATCCGTTGATGACGATGTAGTCCGCGTTGATTTCTTCGAGCATGGCACGAGCCACTGTAGTTTTACCAACACCAGCACTACCAGAGAGAAGAAGATTTGGAATATTACCATCGTTCACAAACTGTTGGAATGTTGCTTTGAGATCTTCAGGCAGAATACAATCTGCAATCTTACGAGGACGATACTTTTCAACCCAGAGGAATTCTTCGCGCATTTTGGCTCCATATCAAAAAGAAGGAAGGGGACCGAAGTCCCCTTATAATCACTCACCGTATTTGCTGCTCTGTTCAGTAGCAATCCAGTATTCAACATCATTAGTCTTAGAAGCAAAGTGCGCGATACCTTTAGCGGAAACGCGAACTTCATAATTGCGATTCAGGATCTTCAGGTTTTCAATCTTGAAGATCATCTTGTAGTTTACCTTAGCTTCACCAACTTCATACTCAAATGAGTTTGATGCTTCGTTGCGAGAATCAATCGCAGCAAGATATGCTTTACCGTTACGACCGACAAGAGCAAGCTCAGGTAGAGAAAGAACACCAGCCGCACGAAGCGCACTCTGCAGTGCGGTGTCTTCTAGAGTAAAGCTGATCTCTGTAGAAGGAAGATTGATTTCCTTAGACGGAGGTGACTGGATCAAATCGCTCTTTGCATAACGAAGAGTTGTCTTAGCCTTACCATTGCTGATGACGATGGACTCATCACCGAGCTTCAGATCAGGATCATCAAACATTGAAACAGTAGAGATAAACTGAGACAAGTCGTAGATAGCAAACTCCTTGTCGAAGTTTTCGCTGACGTTAGCCTTAGCAAGAACTGTCTTCTGTGGCGAAACAGTTTTCTGAATCTGACCAGCCTGAAAGATCAGGGATGGATTGATAGCAGCGAAGTTCTTGAGGATTTCCGTAGTTTCTTTAGATAGCTTCATCATATAACCTCCTAGATGTAAATAGTATCACGTTTGTGTGCAGTTGTCAAGTGTTTCATTTCAGCTTCTTTGGTTTAGAGCTCTCGTCAGCAGTAGCGCCAGCACCAATCTGAGCCAGATCAATAAGCGAACCGCCAAACACATAAGAACCCATGTGCTGGAGCTTCATCCAAGGACACAACCAAGTTTTGATACCGATATCCCAAGCCTTTTGGCAGAACCAGTAGTCTTCTGATAGATATCGCTTAGATGCTGGATCAACTTCAGCTTGGAAAGCCATAAGGATCTCGCGCGAACCATCGAAGTGTTCTGTGCGAACGTGATCTGGCTTATACATGTATTGTGGATATGCAGCCTGGAACTTTTCCAACGCAGCGCGTTGAATCATCATGAAGCCAGTGCCGCCTTCAAGAACTTCAACTGGTTCATCGAGAGCGATAGATCCAGTTCCTTCTTTTGGATTGAAGACATAGTCGCCAACATACTTTTCAAGGACGCCAGGATCTTTGTCTGCAAATCCCTTATCGACTGCGCGCTTGATCTTTTCCCAAGCGATACACTTCTTTGGATAAGGACCGCATACAATATGCTTGTCTGATCCTTCTTCTGCGATAACAGAAAGAGCGATAACGTCGTTCGGGTCAAAGCCAATGTCCGAGTCAATGAACATCAGGTGAGTGCAGTCTGAACGCAAAAATTCGTCCACGAGATAGTTTCGTGCACGAGTAATGAGTGATTCATTGAAGAGATAGAAGAAGCGAACGTCCATACCATACTGAGCAGCCAGCATAGCAAGATCAGCTGTTGACTTACAATACTGTCCACCACAGATACCGCCATACATTGGCGTAGCGACGAAGATCTTCTTTTTGCGTAGTTCTTCAATAGATACTGAAATTTCAATTGCTGCCATGATTACTCCAAAGTGAAATGATGATATTATGTATGCTAGGCTTACAGCGTTTCAGCAATCTCAGCCTGCTTTTTTCTCCAACGAACCACAGCAGCTTGCTTCTTCATGCGTCGCTTGATAGAAGGCTTTGTATAGTGTTCGTGCTCAGCAAGATCACGCAGAAGGTTTTCACGCTGAACCTTTTTCTTCAAAATGCGAAGAGCACCGTTCACATCGTTATTACGAACAGTGACAGAAATTCCCTTGAGGTGTTCCCAAGGTTCACGATTATCAGTAGCCAATTATAACTCCATAGAAGTAAGAGGGGAGACGTAATGGTCCATCCCCCCTCTATATAGCTTACGCTGCGTGCGTGAAAACTTCGTTGCCCATCATAGCATAAGCAAGCGAAACCATCTTGCGCGAAGGCGTGCCGAGGCGATACTTCAGGGTGACTTCACCCTTTGAATTCGTGCGCTCGTTCAGATAGATAGCGTGACCAGATTCACGGAGCGAACGAATCACTTCATGAGGATTGCCTGCACCGAATCGCGAACGAATCTGTGCAGCGGTCAGTTCCTCACCATTCTGGAGAGCGGTGAGAACGGATGCAGTCTTAGTCATAACAATATACTCCATTGGTGGTTTGAATTACACTCAGAAAGAAACTTCCTGAGTGTTCTCCGCTGCGGGTGGAGCAGCCGGAGTCTCGGGGACGGGATTGATCGTAGGATCAACCTTAGCATAGAGATCGAGGAACGCAGTCTTCGTCTCTTCGTCGAAACGATTGATGCACAAACGGATAGCCTTCATGCGATCGCCGATCATGCGATACGTTTGTGCGATATGAACAAGGCGACGAGTTGAGATGAGCTCGTCAATCGCGCCTTCAGTGAAAGTCTTGCGGATGATTTCCGACCAAACAGTAAGATGCTCAATGAGCGCCTTATCATCTTCAGTAATTGTATCATCACTGAGATAGTTTGTCAAGATCTTTTTCTCGATAGCAGCAGTCGGATATTCCTGTTCGATAGTGATCGGGAAGCGCTCAAGCCAAGCATCGTCGAGCATCGTAGCCGCAACATAACGACCGTCGTCAGAACCACGACCCTTCGTGTTAGCAGTCACAATCACATTGAAGCCATGAGCAGCTTCGACAATCTCACCAGTCTTCTTCATGTAGTAGGGCTTGCCTTCGAGGATACCCTGCAAGCACATCGCTTTGCCAGGATCAGCACGGTCAGCTTCGTCGATGAGAAGCAACGCACCGATCTCCATCGCGCGAAGCACTGGACCCTTCATGAACTTAGTCTCACCGTCGATGAGACGGAAGCCACCGATGAGATCGTCCTCGTCAGTCTCACGCGACATCTGAACACGAATCATCGGACGCTTAACCTTGGCACACACCTGCTCGACCATGAACGTCTTGCCGTTGCCTGAGTGACCAGAGATGAACACAGGGAAGAACTTGCCAGAAGCAACGATCTTCTCAATCATCTTGAATTCACCGAACGGAACGTAGTGCTTATCCTTAGCCGGAACCTGAGCATAGTCATGCTCGGAAACTGCATTCGGATCAAACTTCTTGGGAGCCACAGGAGTCTCACGACGGATAGAGATAGGAACGATATCAGCAGCCATCTCAACATGAGATTCACCGCCAGGAATACGATAGAAACCACGAGTCACGCGATACTCTGGCTTGATCATCCACCAGAAGTCGACGCCACGAACACCCTGTTCTTCAGCAAACGCAACGATCTCGTTACGATCAACCGTATTACCTGCACCGAACTTAGCAACAGCAAGCTCGAGAAACTTCTTCTGACCGTCCTTCATAGCCTATCACCTTTCCTCATCATATAATATATTATACCACAGGGCGACTTGATTGTCAAGTCACATGCGCTCAATAGTGGGCTTACCAACTAGCCCAGCAGAATTCATCAGGAGACGCATGAACGTGAACGCATCCTTCAGATAACGAAACGTGGCGGATTCATCCGTCAACAGCTTGTTTTCGCCCTTGAGAGTATAAGTTACCTTGAACATGACGCCATCTCCTTTTCTCATCATATACTTATGATACCACATTGGCGGAGAATTGACAAGCCCCTTTCCCCGCCAAAATCATCATGCAGCGATCTTTTCGATGAATTTACCGAGAACTGCACGGCTTGCACCACGCTTATTCTGGGCGGAAATGAACGCTCTGGCGAGCTGACCCTTCTTCATATCATTGTTGGCTTCATCGAACGCAGCTTGTTGGCTACGAAGATTACGACCACCGTTGATGATATAGAACTCATCGAAGTTGAGCATGTTAGGGATCACTGCGCTCTTGTTCTTCTTCCACTTCTCTTGGAACGCAACACCTTCGGTGTAGCTCAGGTAGCGATACGAAACGTGACGAACGTCATACGAACCACCTACGATATAGAAGCCAACGAAGTTAGCATCTTGAGACTGACGAACAGTGCGCGCCAACATACCAGTGATCTCATGCGCATTATTGAACTTCATAGAAGTCTGAATACGAGATTCTTCGTCTACGAAGATCGACACGTGCTTTGAACCACCAAACGGAAGCGATTCATAATGGTTATTATGACCACCATTCGAATGGGCACGATAGAACGACGAGTGATTGCTCTCGCCGTCGGTGATGCACACGAAGTTCATGATCTGAATATTCTTTTCCTTGCGGAACTTAGCCATCAGATCACGCGACACGAGGATCGCATCATTGAGCGGAGTTCCACCGAGACCGAGATATTCGAACGCAGTAGACCAAGAATCAGCTTGCATTCTTTCGTTGATCCAGTAACGAATGTATTGACCGTCGATCATTTCGTTCATGTCCATTTCCATCATCTTCGATGAAATGAGCAACGTGCCAACCATCGCGTTGAAGTCCTTCAACGACATAGACTCGTGGAAAAACTCAACAAGATCAAAGCCAGTATCAGGGAACACGAACGACTTGTTGCTCAGTCGCGCTTTGATAGCCTGGAGCTTGTTCTGCTTTGCTTTGTAGCGATTCGGATCTTCCTTGTAGAAACGATTGGTCACCTGAGTGAAACCGTAGATACGATGAGGAATACCAACGCGACGACAGAACATAGCAAGACAGATCAGCTGATCCATCGCACCACGATAGTTCGCAGACATAGAACCAGACATATCGAGAACAACGACAACACCGTGATTTTTGCCAGTAGGTTCGATGTTCAGGCGCTTGAAGATATCATCGTTGAACTTGTAGCTGTGCAGCTTGTTCACGTCGATAACACCAGTCTTCGCTTGCTTCGTGCGGCTATACGACAGAGCTGCTTTCTTACGCTCAAACTCCTTGACCATATAGTTGATGGCGGAGTTGTTCTCAGAGCGGAACTTGTTCAGCAGCGTGTTACGATAGCTGATAACTTCAGCACCGCCCTTAGCTTTGGCTAAGTCGCTGTTGATGATATCCAGCAGCTTGCGATAGCTGACCGTGAACTCTTCGTGAGTCAAGTCCTTCGGGAAGTGGATATAGCTGAACGTGCGATTAGCCAAAGAAGGATCGAGCAGTTCTTCCATGCGCTCAGACATGGACTGATCAGTCGTTGCTTCTTCCATAGGCTTGCTAGAGCTGCCTCCGAGCTTGCCGTCACCGCCTTCGTTCTGCTTTGATTCAGTCTTAGCACCTTCTTCCGAACCAGAAGAAGCTTCGCTATCTTCTTCGCCTTCATCATCGAAGTCAAAATCTTCATCAGATTCATCTTCACCTTCTTCAGACTTGATAGTGATGCTCAGCTGTTCTTCTTCATCTTCGTTCTCTTCCTTCTTCTTCTTAGCATAGGCTAGAAGATCTTCAGCCAGCTTTACGACTTCGTCGAACGTGAGCGTCTGCTCTGCTCGTTTCACGAACACAGCTTCTTCTTCGTTGAACTTGATACGGATACGTGCGCCGAGCTTGAAATAGAGATTGATACGATCAATCAGCGACAGCTCATTGACTTCGCGAGACTTAACAGAGAAGAAGTCCTGTTCATGCAACCAGTCGTAGCCTTCGAGGAAGTCACGACGTGAACCAGGAAACTTGTTCTTGATCTTGCGCTCAATGCGAGCGTCTTCGACAACGTTCAGGTAGCCTTGGAATGTCTGCGCAACGTATGCGGACTCTTCCTCTTCTTTGACCTTGTCGATCGCGCCCTTCCAGCCGTCAGCGGGAGTTTCCAGCGCATGACCGACTTCATGGAGCACAAGCATATGATACAGCGTCTCAGTCATCTGCTTCCACATAGGCAGAGCGAGAACGCGATTCTTCACGTCGAAGTAGGCTGTCTTGATCGGACGATGCTCGACCATAATGTTCTCAGCAGCCAACAGCTTCGCGAGCTTGTCGAGCGAGCCAGGATCTACGAGTTTCGGTGTGTCAGCCATGAGTGTCTCCTTCATTATGACTTATCATACCACATTGGCTATGAATTGTCAAGTCACCACTCAACCTTGATTTCCCACAGAGTTGTGGCGGGATTGAGCGTAGGATTAGTGAGCAACTTCTTGCCAATGCTCTTATAGAACAAAGCCAGCTTAGTAGCTCCGCCTTGCGTGAACGCAGAAAACGTCTTGATCGTTGCTTTCTTCTTAGCCATTATTCCGCTTTCAGATACATCGTCAACAGAATGATTCCAAGCCCGAGCTGCCAGCCAAGCGACATGATCAGCAGAGTAGCACCAGTGAAGAACACAGTCAGCTGAACGATAACGCCAATAATCGCCTTTTTGAAGTTTTCGTTCAGCTCTTTCTCGATGAGATTGATCCTAGGCATCACTTCACCTCAATTGCTTCGATGGTATCATCGGCTTGCATGTAGTAATCGGGCGCACGAATACTCGTGTTCTTCGAGTTGATTTCCTTGATGCGAGCCTTGGCTTCATCATAGGTATCGAACACTTCTTGCCAATATTCACGACCCCAACCACGCTCGGATTCGACGACTTGGATTTGATACTTGATAGCCATCACTTCACTCCATGAATCTGCTTGACCGTCTCGACGATTTCGCGCCCACGTTCCGTGAACAGAATACCAGCTTGCCAGACCCAATGCTCGATGTCCTGCGAGTTCAGGTTCGGGTTGTCCTCAAACTCCAGCGGAGTCATCCAAGCGAGAGCAGTGCGCTCATCGCATTTGCCGATCTCCATGATGGAAAGGACTTCCTTGTCGAACTCTGCGAGAGCGATACGCTCTTCTTCCTGTTCGCGAGCCATAGTGCGATCGAGGACTTCGAGCAAGTCATCCCACTCGGCTTGGCGCTCATCGTCGCTGGCGTTCTGCCAGCATTCCCACCAGAATGTGCTCGGACGAACGCCATAGGCGTCCTTGTGAAGATCAGAAACGATTTGAGCGTCGAACGTATAAGCCATGATCTTTCCTTTCATCATATAGTTCATTCTAGCGGATTGGCGGGAGATTGTCAAGCCCCTGTCCAGCGAACGCCGCTCAAGTGAATCATCGAGAGCACACTACCACGAGCGAAGTTCTTGGCGGGCGCTTTCCAGCTTGCAGCCTTGAGAATGTCGCCGCGCTTGAACTTGCCATCGTCTTCACGCATAATGAACGAATGGACGCTGGTCTGCGGACCCGTGATCACCTTAATGAACTTGCGATGGATCTCATAACGGATCGAGGCGTCGAACTCCTCGACCATCTTGGCGCGAATTTCACTCAGCTCGCCTTTTCCGCGATAGTCCGCTTTGATGGCGGCGATGTAACGCTGGATGCCAGCTTCGAGATCAGATGCGATTTTCATGGTCAGCTCCTTAGGCTTTGTTGAGAATGTCAGAAGCGAGATCTTCATTACCAAACAGATCGGTCAGATCGTCGAGAATGCCGTCGAACGAGAAGTAGCCGTTGCCGCAATGATGGCTATCAGCAATCCGCTTGAGGCGATACGAAGTGTTCGCTGTGAACTCGACGTGTTCGAGCGCCGAAGCCAGAAGGCGGCGATACATTTCATAGGCGTAATCGGTATTCATATCGTTTCCTTTCAACTCACCTTATATTTTCATTCTATAGCAGCCGTGGCGGATTGACAAGCCCCCTCAAAAGAAAAAAGTGGCTTTTCAGCCACTTTTTTTGTAACTTTTTGTGTTACTTTCGCTCTATTCGGGTGTATTCGGGTGTAGAATCAGGTGTGTAACGAGCTGTGTTACCTTCCTACGTCTTTTAGATACTTTTCCCTAGCCGCCGCCCAATCCAGCCAGCTCATGTCGTCATAATAGAGAATGGAGTCGCTGACGCGGCTAGTTTCCTGCAGCTTGGTATAGCGATGAGTTGCATACTTTTTCCAAAGCGCCGTGAGATAGTCCACGGTGAAATCTGCAGCAGGAGTCAGTTGCTCTTCCTTGATATCGTTGCGAAGAAACTCGTATCCGTTTGTGTAGAGCGAAGCGAAGTAGATTCCACGATCGTGATCGCTTGTGAATACGTTCCCAGGAATTTTCAGCGCACGATAGATCTTCTGATGAAAACGATTCAGTCTATCACGAACGACAGGTTCACCGTCTGGTCCCTTCTCGATCAGATAGTGAAAGTAATCTTCTGGAATGTTCGCATGCGCCCACTCATACGCGAGCTCGCGCGTGGCGATAGACATACGCAAAGGTGATGCGCCGCGTGAGTATCCCATCTTCTTCCAGTGTTTCAGATTGTCATACTGCGACATTCCATGACCGCCCTTATCCTTACCATAGAGCGAAGTCGTAGTCAAACCAACAAGACGTGAACCGTAGAGTTCCTTCCACTTGTTTTGAACGACATCTGATAAACATAGAAGCGCGAGCAACTTTCCACCAAGGAAGTTGTAACCAAACGGTTGAACTGGCACGATGGTCGAGCACACTGCAGTGTGCTTGATGCGCTGCTCGATAGTTCGCTGATCACGAGTCCAACCAATCTTTTCGTCACGAGCACCCAGATCAAGGAAATCTGATGCCACGGCGATAACACCGAGATACTTCTTGGTCTTTCGATCACGAATGATAAAGTTCATTCCTCGACCAATAGAACCAGAATGCTGCTGTGTATGAATCATCACGCGCAGCACTGTCCAATGATCCTTGATTGATTTATGTGCAGGATCATTAGTCCAGATAACCTCTGGTTCGAGATCATCGATGTTATCGCCGTCCCACATAAGCTGCTTGACTTGTGGAATCAGGATTGCGTGTTTGTCGTTTAGATATGCTGGTTCACCAAACAACACACTTTCTTGCATAGGATAGAGGTTGTTGACCTCTTCCCACTTCTGCCACAGAATGTATTCTTCTGTAGGCAATTCACCAAACGACTTCAGCTCGTCGTGGATAGTTCGACGAACCGTTTCAGTATCATGATTTTTGAAGGTCTGCTCTTTCAGCCAATCGTCATACGAAGAAGTAGAGGGGATTGACTGTAGGCTTCCAAGATTCTTCATCGTGTCCCATAAGTGTAGCCAAAACTCGTGCGCGTTTACTCGGTCCTATACAGCCGGACTGAATGAATCCCGAACGTTTAGACATATTATAGTTGATCTCGTCGTAGTTGTCAAACTGATCTGCAGTCAAATCTATAACTTGTCCGTCTGTGCGGCGTAGAAACCAGTGCTTGATTCCAGGCGTGCTAGGAATATCAGTTGTTCGGATATCCCACTCAGTTGTAGCCTGACAAACATACCAATACAGATACTCACAGACTGTATAGCAATAGTTGATAGTAGGAAACTCAGGTTTCCACATATCTTTCATTTGCTGATTGAAAAGATGTTCAGTTCCCATAGTTCGTAGACATGAGTGGAGCTTTTCCTTACTCACGCCTACTTCATCGAACATCTTATCCAGCTTTTCGCTTGAGATTCTCAAGTTTACGTTCTGCCTTAGCTTTGAAATTGCGAGCTTGATCTAGGTGATAACGATTAGCACGGGTCTGATAAGTAATTCCATTGAGGTGATCGTATTCGTGCTGGAAGACTCGTGCTGTATAACCTTCGTAGCGGACGGTATCAGCCTCCCCATTCCATCCACGGTATCGCACACGAATACTTCTCGGACGTTTGATCTTGATGAACAATCCTGGATAGCTGACACATCCTTCTTCATATACAACTTGCTCCTCGTCATAATCTGTAATGATTGGATTGAACACACCAATGATGCTTTCTGGTTCGTTAGGATTACCAATCACGAACGCACGAACCATAATACCAAGTTGAGGAGCAGATAGACCAACACCTTTGTGTCTAATCATCTCGTCACGAAGCAGTTCATACAGATCTTTGGCATCCATCGAAACACCAGTCTCAACGAAGTATCCGTTCTCGAAATCAAACTCAGGACACGTTTCTTTTAGTCGTGGATCATTGCCTTTTAGTAATTCCATTATACAATCCTGCTAAAGTTTTTCTGTTTGGTAAAGCGAATGATGTTGCTGAACTTATCGTGCAGCACGTCACCTTTATGAGAGATAACAAAGATGTTTGTATCCTCAAGATTATGAATGATCTTTAAGAACTCGTCGCAACCATTGGCGTCAAGTGATGCGTCGAACACTTCGTCTAGAATCAGTAGATTCGTGCTTGCGCTGTTCTTCATACGAGCGATAGAACGCCAAGTGAACAACAAAGCTAAGTCGATACGCATCTTTTCACCTTCACTGAATGAATCGTAGGTGAAGTCATCACGATGACGCGACAAGATCTTTTCTTCGAACTGTTCATTGAGCTCAAACTTCACGAAGAAATCCATGGCTGCTAGATACTTATTCACCAACTTGTTGATAACTGGAATGTATTGCTTGATGATACGAGACTTGATGCCACTATCACGCAAGATAACTGTAGCCAGTTCATACATCTCCTTATCGCGAAGGATACGTTCCTTTATCCCCAAAAACCGTTGAAGATCTGACTGTAAGGTAGATATGTTGGATTGCGTATAGGTTGCTTCCGTTTTGTTAAGACTGTCGATTTCTTTGGTGTAAACAGAGATTTCTTTTTGATACACCTTGATGTTGTTGAGTTTAGAGCTAAGATCATTCTGCTTCCGAGATATATCTTGCTGTATCTTTGATATTGACGCAAGAGTATCTTCTCCTTTTGAGAGCTCGTCAGACAGCTTTTCAAGCGCGGCTTCAACTTCTTCGATCGCTTTTTCTTTCTCACTGATCTTCTCCGTCTTGATGTGATCATCAATATGCTGTGTGCATGTAGGACACTCATCGTTCTCGGTATAGAACTTGATGGTTTTACGGGCGTTTGCTTTCTTAGACTCCAAGCTCTTCTCGAGCGTCAAGATTTTTTGAACTCTTGCGCTAACTGCGTCACGATCACCACACTGACTCATTAGCTCGTCAATGGCAGATCCCAATGCAGCCGCGCTTGCTTCCTCGCGTGTAATACTCTCTTGAGCCTGTTTGATACGCTCGTTGAACTCCTCAATTTTCTCGGCTCGCTTTTCATCAAGCTCTGTGCGAAGTTTTTCTTGCGCCTTGATACCTTCCTGCGTGTAAGAGATGTCTTGTTCATTGAGCTTATGCTCCTCGCGATTAGTTGCTACGCGATCTTTGAGAAGAAGTGCCATCGAGGAAAAGACGCGGATATCCAACAGATCCTCGATGACTTCACGGCGAACGCTCGTTGTCAACTGCATGAACGGAACGAACGACGACGAGCCAAGAATCACAATCTGCGTGAACGACTTCATACTCAGCTTGAGGATGTTCTTCTCAAGCATTTCCTGATAGTCACGCGCAGCTGCGTCTTGGTCAATCAGTTTGCCGTCTTCTATAATTTCAAATAAACTTGGTTTGATTCCACGTCTTACGACATACTGATGATCGTGAACAGAAAACTCAATTTCAACAACAACGTCACGACCGTTGACTGAGTTGATTAGCTGATCCTTCTTGATCTTACGGAATGGCTTACCGTATAGACCGAAGCATAGGGCGTCAAGCATCGTAGACTTACCCGCACCGTTTTCACCAACGATGAGGGTAGAGTCGTTTTTGTCTAGCTGAATTTCTGTGAATGCGTTGCCAGTTGAAAGAAAGTTCTTCCAACGGACTTTAGTGAAGTGAATCATTTCTTTCCAATAATGTCACGAGGATGATCTTGGTCATCCCATCTGTATCGCCCAGAAAAGTGTTGGACGATTCGCTTACCATCTGCGGACTCAAAAACAGTCACGCCACCAGTTTTGTAAAGATACTTATATTCGTTGCCTTCACGATCAACGTAAACTTCATCCTCAACGAATTCCATCACTCAACTTCCATCTGAAGAGCTTCATTATATAGCGAACGCATCAACTTGTCAAGCTCTTTGTTATCAACGTTAGACTCAATCGTGCCAATATACTTTGACAAGATAGTCAGCGTATCCTCAGCTTCATTCAACAAGTCCTGTTCGTCAATGGCGTCCATGTTACGATGATCTTCAACGATAGTAACTTCAAGCGGTCCGGCTTCATACAGCTTTGTCGTGAACAGATCAAAGACGAATGGATTGTCCTTGTTTGATACAATCAACTTGACGTATGAGCCAGCATACTTGCTGAAGTCACGATCCATCATTTCATCTGATGTTTTGTCTTTGTCATTATACCATAGCTTGCGGAACATCTTATATGGATTCTCTATTAACGTAAGTTCACGAGTTTCCGTATCCAATATATGGAATCCTTTAGGGTCATCGTAGTCGCTCCAAGTAAACTCAGCATGGCTACCAAGATAATGAATGTTCCCAGAAGTAGAGCGGTGATGGTAATGACCACTGCATACCAAATCAAACCGATCAAAAAGAACGCGGTCATCGCCATGACTGACGGGACTTCCGCGATACATTTCAAAACCAGCGAGCTCCAAGTGTCCCAACGCGATTTGAGCATTCGTTTCACCAATGAGTTTGAGGGTGTCTTCGCGGTTGTCCTCACAAATCCACGGTAAGAAAAGTATGGGAACACCGTCGAACTCTACTTCTGCTGCAGATTCATAGATGCGGAAATCGTTTTCGTAAAACTCTCGAATGGAGTTGACTGAGTTCGTGTTCTTGTAGTATGTATCGTGGTTTCCGATGATGAGGTGTGCGCGGATGCCTCTTGCGTGTAATGGTGATATAAAATCGTCACGCAGGCGTTTAGCTGTGTTGATGTTGAGATATTTACGGCGATCAACGAGATCACCGAGATGGATAACAGTATCAATGCTATGAGCGTCGAGATACGGAAAGAAAATGTCATCTAGGAATCTCTTGTTGTTGTCAAGAAACGCGAGCTGATCGTTACGAACACCCCAGTGCGTATCTGTAATCAAAGCAATCTTCATGCCGATGCTTTCTTACCTCCGCGCTTGATACCTTTACTTGCTTCAAAATCAGCCATGAATTTTTCCATCTGTTCCTTAGACCACTCACCATACTTGATATCTGTATCGTAGGAACCGCTATCACCTCCCTGAGACTCAGACGTCTCACCCATGATGTTAGCGTATTCAATAGCAGCATACTTCGTGTAAAGATGCTTCTTCTCTTTCTGAATGCGTCGAATGAAAGCAAAGTAGATGATCTGCGTAAAGTATGCAAACGGATTCTGCGACTTGCTTGGATCGAAGTTATTGATATACAGTAAGCAGTTCTCAATACCATCCGAGATCATTTCTTCGCGGAACGTGTAGTTCGCAAAGTTCGGACGATACGCAAGATGAGTAGCGATCTTCATGATACACTCACCAATGTAATTTGGAATACGGGGATTCTGCTTACCTGCGTCTTTAGCCTCGTTGACTAAAGTTTTGTATTCAACCATAGCAGCATAAAGCTCTTTGTTGTTTACATAATGCTTTTTGGGCTTAGTTTTGGTCATTAGTGTAGGGTTCCGAAAGTGTTTGAAGAAGGTTCTTGCAATAACTTGCTCATCCTCAGCAAACGATCCATTGTTTCTTCGCGCTCTTTCTTAGATTGATCGCTGATAGTATTACGATATTTCATAGCTACTATATCATCAACTTCCATATATGTCAAGACGTTTTTCTTGTCTAGGCAGATAGTTTCTTCCATTAGGCTTTCAAATGGAATCCATCTCATGATAGTTGTAGTCACGGTCATTGTAGCCGTAGATTGCATAAGGTCTACACGATATGGCTGCGTTATGAAAAGATATTCTTCTTCGTCACCGACGAGCTGGCAAAGAAGATCTTCGCCGCTATTCAGTTTTAGAAAATAAACTTCGCCCTGATCCATCATCACTCCTTAAAAATGAGTTCTCTATCTCTAAATGGTATTCTGCATTTCGGATATCGAGTTAAGAGATCCTTGCCTTTAGCAAAGACTACTTTAACTTTAGGAAAGTCTACTATGTCGCATATGATATAGTTCATTTCTGCTGAATGCTTAGTTGCTTCTGCTAGATTGAACGTTCTCCCACCACCAACTAGAATAGACTTTGCAAAACCACAACCACCTTTAGTAAAACACTTCTGATCATATTTTACTTTGCTTTTCTTGTTGATGTGATCGTATCCATTGCCATCAACGAAAACTAGTTCTGGAAACCATTCTTCTAACATCTTTTCTAAGAAATGTGAAGCGACTCTTCCGTCTTTGAAGATGTCTATGATCTTTTCATTTGACAACGAACCAAACTTTATGTTGTCTATCATGAAAGAGTAGGTCTTATCAAATTCAATCATTGAATAGGTTTCTTTCAGAAACTTGTTGCTTCAATTTGATATTGTGTAGCTCGTAAGGAAATCCTTCTGAACTATACATCTTGACTCGTTCGATAAGATGATTCAGCGTGTAGTTCTTTTTCTTATTATGAGACAAGTCATCAGCGATATCGAACAGCGTCATGCTATCTTTTGTATCTGAAATGCGAAGCCCACGACCGATTGACTGTAGCGTTCTGATTCTGCTTTTAGTCGGGCTCGCAAATATCACGTTATGAAGGTTCTTGATATTTATGCCTGTGCTGAACGTTCCGTAAGAAGCGACGATGATTGCATCGCTTTCCTTTTCAACGATACCACGAATCGCTTCGCGCTCTTCACCGTCAACTCCACCATGCACAAAGAACACTTTGCGCTCACCTGCTTTTTCGCGAATCATTTCATACAGAACTTCACCGTGCTTCTCAACATAAGCATAAAGAATCAGCGTATTCCCCCTGAGAGATACAGCAAGATTACGAATGAATTGATTGCGAGGTTGATAAGAAATAATGTGCTCGACTTCATCTTGGTAGGTTCCAGCAACCAACTTCTTACGTTCCTCGATAGGATGGCTGAGAACAAGACACTTAACTTTGATTGCTGCAAGTTTTCCACTATCAATGAGCTCCTTTGTATCAATGATCTTATGCGTAGGACCAAACAGTCCAGTCAGCACAAGTTCATTGACTACGCTACCATCCAACGTTCCTGTCATACCGAAACGATACTTCACGTTAGTTGCGTTTGTCATGATCTTAGTGAGCGACTGCGCTTTGAACAGATGCGCTTCGTCACCAATGATCACATCAAACATATCGAAATATGACTTCGGAAGTTCGTAGACCGACTGCCATGTTGAGATTACAATTAATCTGTCAGATCGTTTATCTTGTCCGCCAAATACTCTATGGACGTAAGATTCCACGTCCAGACCATATTCAGCAAAATCAGAGGTAAGCTGATGAACAAGAGAGATATTAGGCACAAGAATAAGAATGCGACTTTGATATGTTTCAATGTAGAACCTCACGATCAAGTATGCAATCAGTGACTTACCACTTGCAGTAGGAGAAATAAGAATACCGCGAGCGTGACGTATAGCAAGGGCGAATGCACGAAGCTGGTGATCATGTGGAACAAACGGCAGAGAAAGGGAATCAGCGAACTCTTTAGCTTCTGCAAGAGAAAACTCCTCAGTAACAACTAGATCTGGATCAACATCCAACGTATAATCACGTTCATCACAGAACTTCTGAATCTCTTGAACAAGACCAGCATAAACTTGCATGTTTCGTGAGTTCAAAAGTCTGATCTTACCGTCCCACACTCGCGACTTATACTTCGGTGAGAACTTAGCTCCTGGCACTTCGAAAGTCAAATGTTCTGACAGCTCGCGCGCGATACCCATATCGCCTTCGACGCGAAGCATAGCTTCATTGACTTTCGTAAGTGTTAGATCAGAAACCATTCGTAAACTTTCTCCACTCAATAGCGGACTTGATGTCATAACCTCGCTTGTGAATGCACTTCATGATCTCGACAATCACTTCTACCTTTTCTTCGAGCAGAGCAATACGTTCATCCATACGAACTAGATCACCGTCAGCGTCGATATAGCCCTGCACTTCGTTCTTGAGAACTTTGTTGAGGAATGGTTGACGCCCAATGCGTTCTAGGTCTTCTGGATTATTAAGATTGCCAAGATAGTAATCGCGGAGTGTGCTGTAGTGTGACTTCTTCTTGATTACAGCAGAACGCAACTGGCTGCGCGTTTCGCTCAGCAAGCGATTGTATTTGGCGTGGAGGGATGAGATGCTGAGGGATTCTTTATCCAAGTTGAGGTCATCATACTTGCAATCAGTTTCCCACATGGCGTAAATATCTTCTAGTTTCATGATGATATCATACTATATTGATGCACGAATGTCAAGGCTTATTTTCGTCTTGACAACTCGATTGATTGCTGATATAATAAGAACTGTGTTCAGGGGTCATTATTGCTCAAGTTCGTATTTACGATATCGGAATGTGGCTGTAGCCTCAAGATACTCAATCGTAGTGTTCGTCGACTCAAAACTCAGTTCAGTTAGGCTGATTGGGAACAGATCGTAAAAGAAGATATTCTTATTGAGGTTCTTGGCGCTCGTAAGAATAGAAAGTGTGGCGTCAGATAGGAAAGTTGTATAGTAACCTACTGGGCGTGTTCCAGCAATAAGATTGTTATTGATGTTCTTAGATAGATCTCGCGTTTGCTGTAGGCTATCAGGGTGACCCAAACCTTCCAACCATTTTTGGATCTCGAAGTAGTTCGTTAGATCTTCATCTACTTTGAAACGAATAACCAAAGGATCATAAGTGATTCTATCGCCAGGGCGAGGAACAGAAGCAAAAGGTGTTGGGCTTTCGATTGCGTTCATTCCTACCGCAGGAATCGTAGCTCCTTGACAGAAATAGTTCACACTGGGAAGTCTCTTGATTGCAAATCGAAAACCGTTTTGCCCAAGGAAGTTGATGTTTGATGGTAGATTTTCGACTGCGCTCATAAGACTATTTATAACAAAAAAGGGGGATCCGAAGATCCCCCAGTTTGCGGTTTGAACCCGTCTTCTTATCCCCTCCCACATGGAGGGTTTCGATTACATCAAGTTTGAAATCTTGACGAAACGATAGTAGGTGTTGTAACCCTTGGTGTTTGGAGCACCGATAGCGCCGTCGGCTGAAGATGTTGCGAATGGGTTTGCAACCATTCCGTAACGTGTCTTGAAACCGATCTTAGGCTGGAACGAATCCTGACCGATAGCGCGAACCATCTGGAGAGGAACGTATGGGCAGTAGAACAGACCAGCGTCAAAAGCTGAAGAGCCTTTGTAGCCGAGTGTGAAATACTGGTTACCAGCTGACGATGCGAAGTATGGGTCAATGTAGACCTTGATACGACCATTGAGAACACCAGCGAAAGTGTTACCTGTATCGTCAACGTTCAGGTTGTTAGCGAGAGCTGGAGTGTAATCCAGAACGCCAGCCATCTGAAGAGCTGATGCAACGTCCGATCCGCAGATCAGAACGTTACCCTTACCACGGCGGGTTGCCTTGGCAATCTGGTTAGCTTCGCGTTCGATCTGGAACAGGAGACCCTTGAACTTTTCAACCATCCAACGACCGTTTGAGTCAACGTCAAGGTTGAACGTTCCAGCCGTTGTTACGTTTTCCTGAGCACCAGCAGAAGCTGTGTAGTTGATCGTGCGAACAACTTCACGGTTGATTTCTGACAGGATTTCAGAAGCGAGGATGTTTGAGAGTTCAGTCTCAGCGTCAAGACCATGAATTGCCTTCAGGTCCTGTGCGAGTTCCATTGTGTATTCTGCCTTGAGAGCGCGTGATACTGCTGTAACCGCAACCTTCTCAATGCTGAATGCCATTTCCTGGAAGTTACCACCAGCTGTAGTTCCGTCACCAAGACGTTCTGCAGCTGAACGAGCCATACCTGTTGAAACAGTATATGAACCAGATGTAGCAGCTGAAGCGCGAAGTGTTGGATCGTTAGCTTCCTGAACACGTCCGCCTGATGTGTTACCAACAACGAAACGTGAAGCAGTGTTACCAGCAGCTGAACCAGAGAAGGTTGTGTTAGCTTCGTTGAAGAGAGCTTCCGAACCGTTCTGAGCTGAGTAACGTGAACGCATTGCGAAGATCAGGCCTGTTGGACCTGTCATTGGCTGAACGCCGCAGATATCGTATGCGATCAGGTTAGGCATCGAACGACGAACGAGCGAGATCAGAACTGGATCGAAAGTATCGACCGAGCCGTCACCAGCTGTTGAAGATGATGTGCCCATTGAGTTGATTGGAGCAGCTTCGCCCAGGAGGCCTGGAGCGCGATAACCGCCGGAACCAAATCCGTCTTCACGAGCAGCCTTCTCCTGGTTTTCCAGAAGCTGAGCAACTACGCTGCGCTTGTGTGTATCCTTGATGGGAGCCAGATCAGGATGTTCCAGGACTGGCTGCCACTTCTTCTGAATTGATTCGTTCAGAGATTCCATTTTACTATTTCTCCTAATTGTTTTTACTTTTTGATGCCGCGTGAAATTGCGGACATATAAGCAGCCATTTCAACTGGAACCTGCTTTTCAGCGACGTCGTCGCCCACTGGTTCCTCATCGAGAGTTACTGATTCTGTCAAAGACCCGGCCGAAGCCTTTGTTGGGAAGTAGCTCTCACGAAGAGTAGCAATCTTCTTCTTGTATGACTCTGCATCTTCGAAGTCGACTGCTTCAGAAAGTGACTGCAGTTTTGCGACTTGCGTATCTGTCAGGCCTTCTGAAACTTCTGCGAACGTAATATCACGTTCGAATTCCTTGAGCTTATTTGAAAGCTCAATGTTCTTTTCCATTTCTTCATTGATGGCTGACTCAAGAGCTTCAACCTTATCGGCGAGTTCTTCAGCAACATCAACTGCTTCATCTGGAAGATCGATGTAGTGTTCTTCAAACAGACCCTTCAGGCCTGACATGAAAGACTCAATGATTTCAGCTTTTAGACCGCGTTCGATAGCGACGGAGTTGTTTTCCATCCACTGCTCTACAACGTAGTCGAGATATGTGTCAACGCGCTCAACGAGCTCTTCGCTTACAGAAGAAACTTCTTCTGACAGTGAGTCATCGAACTTGGCGTCTACAGCTTCGAGCTGCTCATTGACCTTTGAAAGAACGGCTGCCGTGTAAACTTCTGCAGCCTTAGTGATGAATTCCTCTGATACTTCCATACCAGCGAAAATGGCTTTAACGTCTTCTGAAACGTCGATATCTTCAGCAGTAAGACGAGCAACGCGAGGAGCTACGTCTTCGCCGATTGAACGCTGCTTTGGATCAACAGAAGAACCCTGAGTTGGGTTTGTCTTATCGCCCTTAAACTTGTCATACATTGCAGATACTTCTGCCTTCTTCATACCACCAAGAGCCTGAACCATTGAATTGATCATGCCTACCTTGGTATATGGCTTGATGCCTGAACCCTGTGTCATAGGACCAGACTTTTCACCTTGCTGGGCAACGCCACCAGGAACTGATGCCTGAACTCCAGTAGGGTCAGCGATCTCAGCATTAACGCCGTAGCTCGCCTTTTTTGCTTCTTGCACGTCGAGCTTTTCGACGTTATTTTCCTGACCTGACATATTGATATTCTCCTCAGGGTTATTAGAAGATTCTTCTAGTTTATTTATAAAAATGGCGTAATTAGAGTTTCTTTAGGAACGTATTGAATGCGCGCAGAAGAATTTCTTCACGATTTTCTTTTGTGCCGTAACCTTCGTCGATACTCTTTTTGATTTGAGCGACTTCTTTTTCTACAAGAATGCCGTTGTCCCAAACCCACTCCTTGCCTTCCATGATTCCATTAGCAAGCGCCTGTGGAGCAGATGGATCAGCAACGATATCAGCAGCTGTGGCAAGATAGAAGTCGTTCTGAACTTCCATGATATCGCCTCTTTTTACTAGCGATCCCATGCCACGTGAAGAGAAACCAAGCTTGGCTCCTTCCTTCATCAAATTCTTTACGATATTTCCGTATGGAGTATCCATGATCTTTGCGCGACCGACGAAATTATCGCCTTCCTGACGCAGTGACTTGATCATGTGAGATACGCGCTCGAGGTTGATCGTAGGACCTTGTGGATGACCAAGCTCACCATAAGCGCGGTTTTGCTCAACGAACTCACGATTATATCGAGCAACTTCGTTGGCTAGTGTTTGTGTTGGATAGATACGACCGTTTTTGTTCTTGACGTTACCCTGCATGAGGATACCTTCAAGGAAAAACTGTTTTTCACCTGCTTCATTAGATTCTGTAATGATCTTGAGATCTTCGTTTACTTCGCAGATGAGTTTCATTAGTATTGCGAGCCTCCAGCGATTGAGGTCGTCTTATGCAACTTAAGAATAAGTGTTGCTGGACCTACGCCTACTTTTGTTACGACAACGTTTGATGTTGCTTCTGCTGTTCCGTTGTCAATTAGTCGTGAATCAGAAAGATCCATAACGTGCTGACCGTCTGTAAGAAGCAAAATAGTATTAGCTCCACGCTGAACTTGCCAATATGTATTATTGCCACATGACCATTCAGCTGAAACGATATTCATACGAGTGACAGTTTCACCAGCAGAGTTTGCTCCGATAGTTGCTGTTGGGTGATTCATTTTCAAGAATCCACTTGCGTTGAATTTCGCAATGACCCAACCGCCCTTATTGTGTTTGTTTACGATACCTTCGGCAGCCATTATTCGTCCTCACCCATTACTTCTGCAACGAAGTCAAGGATACGCTCAAATGAATCAGCGCTTTCGTTGACGGCGGCTTTGAATACAACTTGATTACCTGTGTTCAGCTTATCAAATACTTCGTGAATTGAGTTATAGATATCTGAATTGATTTCGATGATATCACCGTTCATCAGTTCAATTTCCATAACGTCTTCGTCTGATTCATTGATAACTGGCGCATTGATAAATGCTGATTCTGAAAACGCAGGGGCGCTAACAGAAGAAGCAGCTGTCTTTACAGGTTTCATGTCGCCTTGTGTTTTATCAGCGCGAGTCATAGGAGTCTTACTTCCCTTGAAACCAGACTTATCAGCGAGCTTAGATGTGCCCTGCTGAATAGGAGAACGATCGCCGTTCTCTGGTTGATGTTCAGCTTGACCTTTATTTTCTGCGCCAGCACCCTTTACAGGATAGTCTGTTACGTTACGAGTATGCGCGTCGTAAAAATCTTGTTCGCCCTGAGCGCGTGGGCGGAGAGCTTTAGCTTCTGGGTTTTCTTCCTTAGCGATAGCTTCACGCAGTTGCTTGAACGTCTTCATCAGTTTCGATCTCCTCTGCGGAAACTTCTTGATTGTTGAACATGTTAGATGCAATCTCTACTTTTTTCAGCTCGAGGGCATCTTCGATTTTAGCAGCTAAAGCAGAATTGATAGCGTCGCGGAATCCGGCGGCGTCTTGTTCTGCAGCGGCTTGAATAGCGGTGTAAATTTGTTCCATAGTAAAGTCCTTGTTTTGTGATTCTATTTATAAAAAAATGAATTATTGGCTATCTGTCTTTATACGGTGCTGCTGACGGCGTAAAACTTGTTGTATATCTAGCATATCGTGTGAAACGCAGCTCGTCCATATATCCTATGAAAAACTGTTGATAAGTTGTATTCAAAATAGCACCGATCAAATTGAATCCGTTACCTGCATACAAACCGCTAGAGTTTGTTTGTGTTGCACCAGCCTGACTGCCGTTTATGAAAATGTAGAAGTTTGATCCAGATCTTACGATCGCAATATGATTCCATGCGTTTGATGTCAACGCTGGCGATGGTGCCGTATAGTTGATAGCCCAAGCAGAACCAGAAACAGATACGAGAAGTTGTAAGGTTCCGCTCGTTGTGATATCAAGTCTAAGTCCAGCGAAAGCTGTTCCGAGTCCGTTAATGAAAAAGATAGTTTTTGTTGCTGTGAACGACGTAGGAAATACCCAACCTTCTATCGTAAAGTTAGAAACGCCAAGATGCAACGCTGGAATGTTGGCTTGCACGCTATTATATGCAGATAAAGCAAGATAATCTGATGAACCATTGAACGCTATTCCTGTTCCACCAAACTTGCTCTGAGTAGTCGATAGTTTAGCTGTGCTGACAGTCGCGATCGACATATTACCAGTTTGATCTATGACTTTACCGTTAGTCGTTTTCAATAAGTAAGAACTCGTTGAAACATCAAGAGGTTGTGTTGGTGGCGTAAAGTTAGTTGTATAAATGGCGCTCTTTGTTATTCTAACGTCACTAACATATCCAGGTAGATATCCTCCAGATAATACATCACCCAAAACACCAATCGTCATTTGAGCAGATGATCCATAATCAATTGTATCTGTGTATGTTGTTCCTGCTGCTGCACCGTTAAGATAAAACTTAGTTACGCCACTTGATTTTACAACAGCAACATGATACCATTGATTAGGTATGACAGTATGCGAAATTCTTACGGAACCAGAAGCATAGAAACTGAATGTTGATGCAGCAGAAAGATATGTCGTGACCTTTGTTTGCGATGAGCCACCGCCTGATGTTCTAAAGTCAACTACGCCACAACCAGCAGCTACGCTGTTGAAATAGACCCAGTATTCTACAGTCCAATCTCCTGTTCCTAAACCAAAGTTGGTTACTGCAACAGGAACTCTTGCATAATCTGTTGTTCCGTTAAAGAATAAACTACCGCCATTATTTGTTGGATTGTATTTTGATGTTGGAGTAAATGGTGAAAATGGTGTTATAGCTGGTGCGCTTACGAAAGCAACAGTATATGCGTTCGTTGAATTATCTTTGAATCTGTTATCTTGGCACGTCAATATTTGCGTCCCGCTAACAGCCGTCAATGGAGAAGTTGAAGGAGTGAAGTTTGATGTATAGACTGCGTTTCCTACAACATATCTAACATTAGATAAATGACCTAAGAGTTTATTTCCTTGATCTGCTGTTGAACCAATGTAAATAGCTTTATTGCCACCATAGCTACCAATGTTTGTGCCAGCAGAAAGTGTAACAGTATTAGAATCTTTTACACCATTGATATAGATTGCTACTTCAGTTCCATTACGAACAAGAGCAAGATGATTCCATGTTCCATTAGTGATAGTTCCTGAGCTAGTCAGGTTTGTATATCCACTGGTAGCACCGCCGTCGACGTTGACTGCTGCAAATACGTTTCTGCCAGCAGTAACATAAAACTGGAACATACCACCAGTTTGATGCGATGTTACAAGACCTTGTATTGATCCTGTAGAATTTATAAACGCCCAACATTCTACTGTGAAGTTTTGTGTGCCGATAAGATAATTAGAGTTCGCTGCAAAACTTAGTATAGACGAACCGTTTAGATACGTAGACCAGTAACCTGCTGGTTCACTGAATGGGCTAATGTTCCTTGACCAGGATTACCAGAGCGCGTGAGAGATATCGCACCAGAAGTAGGAGTAGGTGTTCCGTTTTGAGTAATCGTATATGCGTTTGCAGAATTGTCAGTGGTAGCACTAGACGACTGACAAACTAAGAATGTTGTATTCGTAATCGCAGTAAGAGCTGAAGTCGGAGGTGTAAAATTAGTTGTATAAAGAGCAGTTCCTCTTAGAAGACGAACGTTCGAAATCCATCCGCCAAAATATAAGCTAGGCACCTGATTTGCGCCAACTCTAGGAGTTGTAAATGAACCATAAGTTGTTGAGTCTGTTGCGGTAGTTGATTCTGCAACGCCATTGATATACAGTTTTGCTGTTCCACCAGACTCTTTCACAAGAGCAAAGTGATACCACTGATTCGCATTGATTGTTGTATCTCCACCAACAATCGTAGAAGAAGTGTTGATACGACCTTGAAGTTTGCTGCTTACGATTCTAATATCAATAGTTTGAGTTGAGTTATGTAATTTTACGATCGGAATTTCAGCTGATGAAACAACACTAGCATAGAACCATCCTTCTAATGTATAGACATCACTACCAACCGTGACTGTGTTTGGTAATGTTAGATAGTCTGTTGAACCGTTAAAGAATACGCTGTTTGTGCCACTGAACGGAACTTTGTCCGTAGAGTTATCGTAAATTAGATTGTTTGTGTCGTTGTTAGCGCCATCTCCATGAATCAAGAAACCGTTGAGCTTGAAGTAATCATCAACGCCATCACCATAGTCAGATGGCCATGTGTTTGTTCTAAGATTTCTTTCTAAATCTCTAAGCGACCATATCCCACTAGCAGCTGCTACTGTAGGCGTTCTATACGCACCAGATAAACCACCCTCTGGTCTAATTCTAGACATTAGCTGATTCTCTCCCAGCTGCAAACGGCGTGGAATGCAGAAGCAAACGATGATGATAACTGAATAGAAACATTCTCGAGTAGATAGAATCCAGTGTCTTTACCAACGATTGAAATAACAGATCCAGCAGGAACAGTTACGTTTCTTGCTATGTAGCTGTTTGCACCGCCATTGTTCAACTGAACATTGATGTTATATGTGTTAGAAGCATAGTTGGCTACTGACAACGAATTGATCTTATAGACACATCCAGATGAAGCTGGATTAGAAACGATAGTAGCCATGCTAGTTGATACAGTTTGTGTAGCTGTATTACCAAGAATGTTTGTCACATTAACAATGTTAGGATTAGCCATATTATCCCCCGAACACTATCGCCATTGCAATAGCCTTACCTGTAGAAGCAGCTGTTGTCGCTACAGTGATTGTATCTGTCGACGGATTAGCCGCAAGTGAAATACCAGAACCAGCGATAAGCGTGAGTCTATCTGTTGTAGAATCTGCTGAAACGACGTTGGAACCAACAAGAATACCTGAGAAACTGTTAGATGATCCACCACCGCCACCAGTTGCTGCAATAGTGATTGTATCTGTAGATGGATTAGCCGCAAGTGAAATACCCGATCCAGCAACAAATGTTAGACGATCTGATGTTGAGTCTGCTGAAATAACATTAGCGCCTACAAGAATGCCCGAAAACGCATTTGATGAACTTCCGCCACCTGCTAGGAGATTAGTTCCTGCTCCGCCAACACAAACTGAAAGATCAATATACGCACCACGGGCACTTCCGCCTTGTTCAAAGAATCTTATTTTATTTTGATAGGCATCAATTGTTACGCCACCATCAAGAGTTCCATTTGGTGGTTTAGTTAATTTGATCTCACCACCTTCATCGCCGCTTGCGTTTGTTGAAACAAGTTCTGAACCGCTAACAATACCACTAGCAGTCATGTTTCCTGTAGCAGTAATTGAACCGCCTACTGTTTCGTTACCAGAGATAGCAGAGTTACCAGATACAGCAAGATTAGTTGAGATGGTTGCGCGACCCGTATGCGCGAGAACGCCTGAAGTCGTTGGTGATGCTTTAGTTGCATATGTTGCAGAAGCATTAGCAACTTGTAATCTATCGT
>Ga0222713_10001010_pt1 | contig 32105 bp, 23 predicted proteins | sample C33_649DmetaG_FD_165061 | JGI IMG/M metagenome (GOLD analysis project Ga0222713, IMG submission 165061) | Estuarine water microbial communities from San Francisco Bay, California, United States - C33_649D | ecosystem: Environmental > Aquatic > Marine > Unclassified | place: USA: California... | reverse complement strand
AGTGCGAGCGTTGATGTGCTCGACATCGCCGAGGACGACGTCGTTCAGGCGCTCGCACCGAAGGCGAGCGATTGAGACGACGTCCATCGCGCGAGCGCGCGCCGTCGGAGGACGATCGATCGTCGACGATCGACGTCGACGTCGGATGACGACGCGTCCGTTACGTATACTCATCATCATCATCGTCTTCATCGGTATCGTTATCGTGAGCATCATTGTCATCGGTGTCATCGTTGTCATCATCAGTATCGGTATCGGTATATATGTCCTCCTCCTCCGTCTCGTCGTCGTCGTCGTCGTGAAATCTCGCGACGCGTCGTCGGCCGCCGTCGTCGTCCGTCGACGTCGACGTCGACGTCGACGTCGCGCGCGTCCATCGCCGTCACGCCGCCGGTACGCGCATCATGTTCCCACACGCCCCACACTTGCATATCCCATTCGGTGCGTTCAACGGCGCTTGTACGGTCATTCGACACGTCGGACACACGCACGCGACGACGCTCAATTCGTCCTCCGCGACGTCGAACGCCGGGCGATTAAATCCCGGCGGCGCGTCGTCGTCGCGCGCGTCTCCGTCGCTCGATCCTCTGACGTCCTTGGTCGATGGAATTCGTAACACGCGCGAACACCGCGCACACATGCACAATTGATGATACCCAGCGGGTTTGATCAACACCGCGTGACTGCGCGAATGATGACGCTTAACGTCAATAGACGAACGACGTCCGGCGAACGCGTCGCGCGCGAGCGCGAGCGCGAGCTCGAGCGCGCGTCGGCACATCCATCGTCATTTTCGTTCGTACTCGCGTCGACGACGACATTGCGCACGCACCACATTGGACACATTAACAATACTTTATTTTCACGTCGTCGTTCGCCCGAAACGTCGTCGGCGTCGAGCGACGATGGCATGGGCTTCGCGTCGCACGTCGCGCATTGGCTCGCCGACGTCTCGTCCTCGCGTTTGACGAAATATTTCCCACACGACGGACACACGCGGTTCGCCGCGCGATGGACGTAGGCGGAGTAGTATTCTTCCTGGGATATTTCCTCGCCCGTCGGTTCTCGGGGCGAACGCGCGTCGACGGGGGGGTGTGAGAATTGAGCGCGCGCGGCGTCGTCCGACATGGGCGACGAGGCGAGGAATGACGCGCGCGCGAGGTACGAGACGAACAGGAAGTTGACCGCATCGAGCAGACGGGTTTAGGGAATTTTTGCGAGTCGAAGAATGAAATTGCTAAACGATGTAGCTAGGGGCGAGGTCTAAGCCCAGCGTGACGGCGTCCCATTGATCGTGCGTAAACGCGGCTCTGGTTTGCGCCCACGAGTCGTTGCGCGTCTTTTTGAACTCGGCGAACATTTTCTGTGCGGTTTGCTTCATCGGCGCCGGTTCAAGTGATGAAAAACCGAGGGTCTCCATCACTTCGGGCATCCAAGGCGGGACGTCGTAGGGGTTTGCGAGAACGCTCGCGGACAAGCCGAGGATGGCGGCGTGCTTGAGCGCGACGGCGCCGGCTTCGGCTTCGGCTCGAATCGGGGTCGTCTTGGCGATGCGGAGAAAAGAATCTCTCAGCTCGGCTTCGCTTTCGGCGCCGACGCCTTTGATGAAAATCATCAAAGTGGACGACGCGAGTTGAGCGACTTCGAGCTGCTTGTCGGATAAGCTCGCGACGACGGCAGCGCGGAGCATCATGAACAGTTCTGGTTCGAGAGCAAAGGCGTGCCCGTACGTGAGCGCTTGTATGAATCGTAAAGACGCCGCTCGCGTGTGCCAGTTCGAGTCTTGAAGCGTGGCGCATAGTGTGCGGGTCAACGTGCGAAGCACGTCGCCGTCGAAGCGCAAGTATTTCAAGTACGCCACCGTGAGCTTGGCGACCATGGCGAAATCCTTGTCCTTCGATTCCGCCGTGCGTAAAGCGGCGCTAAGAATAAGGGGCACACTCGATGCAATCGCCGCACCATCGCCGCGACGAACGAGCTCGAGGCACGCATAAAAGATGCCTTCGAGAGCGTCGCGATATTTCGTGAGCGCAGGGTCGGGACTCGCCGGGTCGGCGTTGAGGGCGCGCGACGCCGTGTTGTCAATGTCCCACGTCCAGAGGTCGACGACGCGCGCGCGATACTCCATGAGCTCGACTTCCGCAGAAGCCACCATCAGCGCCGCAAGCTGAGCGCCACTTTCGCGCACGATTCGACTTTCGTGGAAAATAGGCGTGCGAACGGGGTCCGCAAGTTTTTCAAAGAGCGCCCGCTTGATGTCCAGTCCGCCGCCGCGGCCGAGTTGCGCCACGCACACTCGAGTGATCTCGATGCTGCGCGAGATTTGCGCCACCGTAGACAAAGAATCCCCGATTTCGAGAAGGTGGCGGAGTAAAGAATCCGAGATGTTTCCGTGACCACTGTCGGTGCAGTACGCCGCGCCGCGAAGCCATTCCTCGCGTTGATCCGTGGACGCATCGAGGGCATATTTGATAAATGCGCGCTCCATCCATCGCACGTCTTCCGTATTCGTCACCGCGCGAGAAGCTAAAGCACCCGCCAAAATCTCAGATACGGCGCATCGCACGCTTCGTTCACCGTGCTGAATCGAATCATCGAGCGTGGCGCGAAGACCGCTGACGATTGCGTCCGGAGCGACTCGCGTCAATAGCATCCAAAATCGTGCCACTGCGACGATGAACGCACCGGTGGATGGAAGGAACTCAAATGCTCGCGTCATGGGCCAGTCCGAACCGGACATTTCGTTCGCGAATCCGTATAAAGACTCTGCAGCCTGCATCAACGCGTCCGCTTTGCCGCTGACTTGCGAGCGCAAGTCGCCCGAATCCAGTGCCGAATGCGCCAATGCAAAGTTGCGTGTGCATTTGGACACCAAACCTGCCGGATCAGCGCTCATGAAAGAGGCGATCACCGGCGCGCAGTGCGTGTCATAGCACTCGTAGCGACTTAACATCAACAGTGCACACATCGCTGGAAATCGAACCACTTTCAAATCCCCAAAAGTGCTTCGCATGAACTGCGCCGTAGCGCGAACCAGGAACGCCTCGTCGTCGCTCGGATCTAGAAAGAACACCGTCATAGCGTTGGTCATCATCTCGTAACTCCAGTGCAACGGCTCGCGTGACTCCAACGACTCGAGCATACGCGTCTTCAACGCACGAATACTCTCGCGACGCTGCACGAATAGCCCGCGTGTGAAAAACAACGCGAAATGCAAGAACAGCGAGCCGACCGACGCTTGCGCTTTTTCCGTTCCATGATGCGCACTGCCAAGCACGGCGCGCACGAGGGGCGCAAAAACAGTTTCCTCTTGCAGCGCCGCACTGAGCGTGGAGCTACATCTCAAAGCGTAGCACGCAGCGATGCACGCATCTTCGTTCTCCTCGGTGTGCGCCAGTGCGTCAATCGAGCGTTGCACAAAATGCACGGCGTCCCTGGGGTAGCGCTCAAACATCGCATCCACGACTGGCAGTGCGCACCGTCGCACCGACACGTACTTACTCAGCGAAATTTCTTCGAGCGCGTGGACGAGTTCAATGCGACGCTGGTCTCCTGTCGGTCCGCTGGCGTTGAATTCCTCGGACGAACCAGCGCGGTACACCGCCGTGGCGTCGCGCCATCCCATGCAGAGCCTTACCTGTTCTGCGATGAGCCAGCGAGGAACGCGCGCGTTGATGCCGTTCAACTTAGGCTGCGTTAAGTACGTCATATCAGATCTCAAGGCCTCGTAGCCCGCACGCCGGGCGGTGAACGCGTGACTCGTGGGATTCAGCACCGCGTCAGCTGCGAAACAGACCAATCGAAGAGTGACTGAATCATCGGCGCTCGTGCGATGAATCGCCGCGACAAGCGCACTCGCAGCTAAGCCTCGAGCGTCGGAGCCTGGAATGCACGGCGCGTGCCGCGCGATGAATGCTTCGTCGGTATCCGCGAAATCGCCCAGTCGCAAGCGAAAACCGGTGATGACGCCCCCAATCGCAGAGACGTGCACGCGAATCAAATCTTTGGTTGATGAGTCGTCAACATCCATCGCATCTTCGCTCGACGCCGCCATTAAAGCGTGCGCGGGCGCGCGGAGAAATTCATCTAATATAGATTTCGCATCGGCAATATCATCCTGTCCTGGAAACGTCCATTCGAACGGCGTGGGTACGTGCTGTGCCCCGACGACGTCACCGCGCTCGTCGACATCCCATTTTGACGTCACCCAATCCGTCACGCCATCTGCACTCAAAATATCGAGTTCTTCGTCGATTATGTACGTGCTCGTCAGACCCGCAACGAGCATGCTCAACAAATGTCCACCATTATCTAAAAGTTCCATGTTTCCATTCGTTTCGCACGCCTTGAAGATTTTACGAACGAGAGCCTTGATGTCGCTAGACAACTCCGCCGCCACGCTTCGTTTCGTGCGATGTACGCCCATGATCAACAATCCGCAATTCCATCGAATGCGCGACTCTGAAGACGTCGAAAATGATGCATCCGAGACGTCTTCGTCGATCGCTCGAATCAGCGGGATCAAGATTTCCTTGACGCTCGTTTCGGGCTCAGCCATGGTCACCGCTTGCACAAGCGCGCCAACTTCATCGACAAGTTCAGGGAGAGTGTTCTCTTGAACGAACGCGGCAACGCGTGATACCGCGACGCGACGAATTTCAGGATCGAGCCGTGCGAAGAGCAATCGCAATAAAGGCTGATACATGGAAGATGGACCGAGGAGAAATCCCGACGCATCAGCGGCACCTCCCTTGTTTGCGTCGGCTGCGTCGGCTTTGCTCCCGTGCGTGTCTGGTTGCAAATGCTCGAACAGCGCAAACAGCTGCGACAAAAACTGTACGGTCCACTCTGACCACATTATTGGAATGAGCGGATTCGCCCCGGGCTCGCCCGCGTCGACGAGAACCGCCAAGTTGCTAATCGTCGAGCAGAAAAATCGCAACGCCGAGCACGTCTTTGACGAATCGTTGACATCGATGCCCGGAATCGCCGCCACGAGCGAGGACGCGAGAAAATCGTTAACGTTCGTGTACGCCTCGCTGTTTTTGTCTTGAAAAATCGTATTGAGTGGTAGCAGGAGCAACTGTCTTACGCACACGGTGAGACAGTTCATCGCCGGGACGAGCTGCCGCGTCGCTGTTTCGTGCGACAAGGCCTCCTCAAATCGCGCAAGAACCGTTGGTAAAATCAAATCGGGACACATGTACGCCAAACGAGACGTCGCAACCATCGCCGCTTGCCGAAGCGTGCTGTTCTTCGAAAACATTCCTCGCTCGGTGATTCGCTTCATCGCGACGGCGAATCGCCGGATGACGTCCACTCGGACGTCCCGACGCTCTTCGCCTAAGAATTTCTCCGCGTACTTGACAAGATACCGCATGAAACTTGTCAAGCTTGCAACGTAATGCCCGTTATTACTCGGATGGTAATAATGCTCGACATAATCCACTATCTGTTCCAACGCGCGAAGCGCGCGTTCGTCGTTCCTCATGGTTCGATTGGCGAGAAGTTTCGCCGCAGCCCGAACGGCGGGCGCGTCGCGAGTGGCCTGAAAAATCATCGCCGCGCGGCCAGGAATTTTACGACCGAATGGAACGCGCCCTTCGATTCCTCCTATCGGTAACTCCAAATTATTCAGCGTCGTGGTCAATATCCCACGAATCATTCCATCCCATTTGATGACGTCCCGAGCGTCGTGCTTGGCGAGCTGAGCGAACATCGACAGCCAATACCCTTTCCAATTCGCGTTCTCGCCGAGCGCTTCGAACAATTCTCCCCACTCCCCTCGCACGGCCTCCGCAAAAAACGTCGCGTCGTCCGATTCCTTTGCCATCTTCATGCACGGCGTGAACAAATGCAACATCGCCGCCGCTTCAAAACACGCGTTGTGATCCGTCGATCGACACGCCGTCGAGCAGCGCCCCCAAATCTCCCTCGCCGCGCCATCGTCGAAGAACCTTCGACTTTTCCTAATCACCTTGACTAATTTCCCTTGCGTCGATCCACTCACGCCGTATCCCCCGTACGCCCGAGCGTCGCCGCGAAAGAACTTCGAAACGACGTCGAACATCGGCTTCCAATCGCAGCGCGTCGCAACCGCGCTCGCCCCGTACGCCTCCATCACTCGCAACGCCGCGTCGCACCACTCCCCACACGCGACGTCATCGATCGAAAATGATCTCAATATAAACTGAAAAATCACATCGAACGCGCGCTGGACGTCGCGAACGCGCACGCGCGCTCGCGACGTCGCGAACGCCTTGGTCGCTCGCGCCGCGTTCGCGCTCGCCGACCACGACTTGTCGCGCTGGCATCGCTCGAGCGCGCGCTCGATCGACGTCATGAGCGTTGAAAACCGCTCGACGTCGTCGTCGCTCACGCGTTTCGCCAACGCATCGTCCAACAGATGGTTCACGCCGTGGACGACGGCGACGCGCGGCGGCGCTCGCGAGCTCGACGCGATCATGAACAGTGGACGATGCGCTTGCGTTTCAACGAAAAGCGCTCGTTCGAGCGATGCGATCGCGCCCGCGATGGGCGATCGAGGGCGAATGCGATGCCGCGCACGTCGCGAGGGAAAGCGGTGAGGAGTGAGGGCGTCGAGGCGAGGCGAGAGGCGGTTTGACCCGCGCTCGGACGCGAACGACGACGTCGACGGCGAATGCGCGATGGAATCGGTCATGAGGCAACACGGACTAGGATGATGATACACGCACACGTTCACGTTCACGTTCACGCCGGGGAAATGGACGTCGAAAGGAGAGAACGGGAATGATGGAGACGAGAGAGGACGGCGGCGGCGTCGCCGGCGTCCGCGAGGGAGGCGGAGAGGCGCGAAGCGGCTTCGACGTCGGCGGCATCCGTAGCGTCCACGAACGCGCGTTCGAAGTCGTCTGATTGTGATTGGTCGTCTTTAGCGACGGTGAAATCGTACGCGCGAGCGACGTCGCGGAAGATGGCTCGCGCGAGCGCGAGCCGAAGATTTCGTCGGCGGCGGCGCGAGAGAGAGTACTCGAGCCAAGGTTCGGGTTTCGTGAGCGCCTCGACCGCTTCGCTGGGAAGCTTGGAGATGATTTCATGGAATCCATCGACGTTTTCGCTCGTAAACGCGCGCTCGAGGCGAACGATGTCGCGGATGTATCCGTCGGCGACATCCAACGCTTCGTCGGCGGATGCGAACGTCGCGAGCGCGGCGTCGAAATCATCAACCTCGGCGAACTCTATGACGGCGCGGAGCACGACGCGGCGTTCGTCGACACCATTTAAACCACACGCAGTGACGACGGCGGCCGCCGCCGCGGCGCCTCCGCGCTCGAATCGCGTGAGCGCGCGAACGGCGGCAGCGTTGGCTCCGATTGACAAATACGCCTTCGCTGCGGCTTCCATACCACCCCGCGCTTCCTCCGCCGCCGCGAGTTCGCGGCGAGTTTTGACGAGTAAATTGTCGTTAGGCAGTAACCGCGCGGCGGCGAGTGCGGCGGCATCGCGAACCAATCCTCCCAGACGAAGAGCCTGAATCGCGCCACGCACGTCGTGCATCGACAAACGTAACAGAGCCGCGCGTTGGTGCTCCCCGGCGACGACGAGTCGCTCGCACTGCGCGTTCGCCACCGTGCACCAAACGTCGTGGCCGCCGCCAATGAACAGCGACATGAGCTCGCTCGAAATCGGCGCCTCGCTCGCGGCGAGCACTGTAGCCGCCGCGCTTGCATAATCGCCGCGGTAGAGGTCGAGCGCCGCCGCTTTTTCTAAACCTCTCTCGCGCGCGGCGCCATCGTCTTCATCGATCACCGCCGCCGCACGTTTCGCTTCGGTTGATAGTACGCGCATCGCCGAGTCAGCATCGGTGAACAGGGCGACGCTGCTTGGGCCGTACGTCTCCGCGTCTCGCTCCAAGGCGTCGGGCTCGTCAAATTCTGCTCGATGCGTTCGGTTCGCGAGAGTTATCGCCGCGCGTTGGCCGGCAGCGATCCCTTCCGGCGTGCTCTCGCTCGCGCACGGCTTGAAAAACGCGCCGACAAACGTGGATGACGATTTAGACTTCTTTGATTTCGCCGCGGATGACTTTTTGGGCTTGCTCGCCGACGTCTTGGCACCGCTCGCCGAGTCATCCGACACTTCACGCGCGCCCGCGGAAGCCTCCGCGGGAATGACGGCGGATTCGTCAATCGCGTGCTCTGGATCGGTGTATTTCCATACGCGAAATGTCTTGTCATCGCCGCCGCTCACGATTGTTTCGTCATCGTGCGCGGCGAACGCGACGCAGAGCACCCTACCGCCGTGTCCGCGCAAGTCTGCCACAGGCGTTGGGCGTGACGACCCCGGTGCGCCGTCGAACGACCACACTCTCACGCACCCGTGCTGCGCGCACGCCAAAATTGCCGAGCGTTTTCTATGGGACCACGCCAAGTCGAGCACGGCGTGTTTCGGTAACGCGCACACCGTCGCTCCGCCGACGCCGTGGACGTAGACGTGCCCGCTTGTCGACGCGCTCGCGAGCCACGACGCGTGGGCGCTCGCGTCGTCATCGCACTCTGGATGCCACCGCACGCAACTGACTTCTTTGATGTGCTCGCGGCGACACCAAACTTCTTCGTCAAAGTCGTGCGCGCTCAATGCTCCGTTCGACCATCCGAGCGCCAAGCGACCGCGAGCGGGCGAATAGGCAAACGCAACAATCTTTCGACGATCGCTCGCATCATCCGCGGCGCCACGGTAGAGCTTTCCGAGGTCGAGAACTTTGCCGTACTTTCGCGAGTCCAAAATACCGGATTTTTTAAGATCCGCCGTCGTCGCGGGATTGAAAGTGTCGAGCCATCGCCAGACACCGCCGTCCGCGCTCGCGCTCGTGAGCGTCATCACACTCTCTTGGTCGCCGACGCGCATCTCAAACCACGCTAAAGACGTCACCGCACCACCATGGCACTCCGGGTAGATCGCAAACTTCCCCGTCGCGATGTCGACGCACCCGACGCGTCCATCTTCCAGTCCAAACGCGACGACGTCGCCGCCCGGATGCTTGGCGACCGCGGTCGCCTTGGTATCCGGCAATCCTTTCCATACGAGAGATTCGCGCACGCCGCGCACGAGCGTGGGGGATAAATCCCACGCGTGCAACGTCCCGTCGCCGCAGGACAAAATTACGGTGAACGGATCGAGCGCGTCGACGGAAATGTCGTAAACGAAGCCGCCGAGCGCGTTGAACGACCACAGCTGTTCAAGCGAGTCGATGTCCCAGCACGCCACTTTTCGATCTAAACTCGTGCTCACGCACACCGCCTGACCGGTGAGCGCGCTCTTCGCGACGGTTATCGTAAACACCGTGCGCGTGTGCGCGACGTCGCGCGGCCCAAACGTCCGCGCATCCTTCACGTCCACGACGTCGCTTCCATCGACATTCATCGGCACGCGCCACATCAATAAATCCCCGCCTTGTCCAGACGTGATCAATCGCCGCTCGCGAACGGCGACGAGCGAGCCGCGCTCATCCGGCGTTTCACCCGCTTCCTCCGGCGCCCACGCGACGGCGCACCACACTCGCCCGCGCTGCGCCTCGCTCAGCGTCGCCTGCGGTTTCGGCAAATGCAACGCATGCGTCGCCGTCAACGACAAATCGCTCTCGAGGGCGTAAATCATAACCTTACGCTCCCTCGATCCCACGGCGAGGACGTCTCGCGTTTTTCCCGCCCGCCCCCGTTCGCTTTTCGCGCTCGCGTTCCCGTTCGCCCCGCCTTCGACCGCGCACCACGCCATCGACACGACTTCGCCGTACCCCGTCGATGCCCGTCGTCTCCCTCGTCGTCCGTCGACGTCGTACACGCACACCGCGCCGTTCGCTCCGCCGAACGCGACCAAAGCTCGGTCGCCCGACGCCTCCGCCGTCGCCGTACACGCGCACTCGAACGCTTTCATAATCGCCACTTCACTCGTCGTTTCCTCGTCGCCTTCGCCCTTGACTCCATCGACGTCATCGAACTCGCGCTCGTTCGTCGTGATGCGTTCGCGAATCACGCCGTCGGCGCCGCACGTCGCTCGACGTCCGCGAGCGAGCGCGCGCGCGTCCGCGTCGTCGCTCGAGACCTTGGACCTCGGTTCTCGTCCGCGAGTCTTTCGTCGACATCGAGCGATGACGCAGACGTTTTCTGGGTCGTCCACGCACACGCGCACGAGCGAGGTGTCGGAGACGTACGTCACGACGTCGTCGCGTTCGCGCGCGCGCGCGCACGCGCGAGCGTCGTACCACGCGCACGACGGCGCGAGCGTCGGCATGTGACGTGACGCGGGTGAGGGAGGATGGGGTGTACGCGTGTGGTCGTGTGAGACGGATGTATGAGGGAAATGTCCGAGAAAAAAGGAAGGGGATGGGCGAGATGGGAGTGGTGTGGTATGTGTGGTGTGTTTTGGTTTGAGTACATAGTTTATGTCCGAGAAAAAAGGAAGAGGATGGGCGAGATGGGAGTGGTGTGGTATGTGTGGTGTGTTTTGGTTTGAGTACATAGTTTATGTCCGAGATAAAAGGAAGAGGATGGGCGAGATGGGAGTGGTGTGGTATGTGTGGTGTGTTTTGGTTTGAGTACATAGTTTATGTCCGAGAAAAGATAGAAACACCCGTGATCGTCATCACATCACCACGACCCGACACATGCGACCGCACGACGTCGTCTCGGGCGCGTCATCGCGCGTCCCATTCGTCGACGGATGCTGACGTTTTGCCCGACGTGCGCGAACTTACTCGCGATTGAAACCTCATTGACGCGCTCACACGCGTGCGTTCGCTTGTCCTGTCGCGCGTGCGACTACGCGTACGACGTCACGAGTGGGGTGAAAGAGCGCGTGCGGTGCGAGCGCAAGCGCGTGGACGACGTCTTGGGCGGGGAGGACGCGTGGAAAAACGTCGACCGCACGAAAGTGTCGTGCGCGAAGTGCGACGGCGAGGAGGCGTATTTCATGCAGATTCAGATCCGTGGGGCGGATGAGCCCACGACGGTGTTTTATAAGTGCGCGACGTGCGCGAGGCAGTGGCGCGAAGGGTGAACGCGCGAAGCGGCGGAGGAAAAAGGATGGATAGCGCGCGCGCGACGACGGCGCACGTCGCCCGAATCGTTGGGCGACATATATCACATTGTATATCAGTAGAGCGCGCGCGAAGGCGCGGAGACGCCAGAAGCGAGGGAGGGTGACTCTACGCGCGCGAAGCGGACGCGGGTTGTAACGCATTGCACGTTGTATTTCGCTTCGTCCGACGCCAACGTCCGCCGTGGCGTGACGAACGACGCGTTGAAGCGAATGATGATCGATCGCACGTCACGAGCGCGCGTTCGACTCGTCGTCGAGTCGTCATCGCGCACTCGACGCGATGCCTACGAACGCGACCGCGCCGCTTCGACGCGCTCTCCGATCGCGCGTCGGTCGCATTGGACGACGCATTCATCGTCGCGCGATCGCCCACGGAATCGATCGAACGTCTTGTGACGATGAGCGACGACGACGAACAGTACGCGTCGAGCGATGGGGAGGAGATGTACTCCGAGGATGGGCAAGGCGCGTGAAGCGCGCGAGCGAGCGAGCGAGCTAGGGCAAAGGGTTCGGAGGCGCGCGACGATCGGTTCATCGTCGGTCGTGCGCGAGCGACGACGGAGGAGGGAGGATACGAGCGAGCGCGAACGCGCGACTGACGACGGGTGAGGGGATTTGACGCACGCAGGGCCAGAGGATGACGCCGAAGGCGAAGCGCCGGCGGCGCAGGCGCAACCCGTGCTCGGCCCGAAGGATTGGGTGGGCTTAGCGTCCATGCCGGCGGCGACGCAACAAGCGCTGTTGAGCGCGCTCGGGAAACTTCGATCGCGAAACGTGAATGAGATGACGGTGATTTTTATCGGCAAGCAAGGCGTGGGGAAATCTTCAACGGTGAATACGCTGTTAAACGAACGCGTGGCGCCGAGCGCGCCGTTTCAACCCGAAAACGTGCGACCACTTTTAGCGGGACGCGTCGCGGCCGGGTTTACGCTGAACGTTTTGGACACCCCTGGATTGCTCGAAGGGGACTCCGTGAGCGCGCGAGGGTTGATGGCGCTGCGCGCGGCGCTGAACGGTCGCAAAGTGGATGCGTTTGTGTTTACCGATCGGTTGGATACGTGGCGCGTGGACAACTCAGACAGGGCGATTTTCACAGCCTTGGCGGAGAATTTTGGTGCCGAGCTCTGGGAACGCACGATCCTTGGATTTTCACACGCGCAAACGACGCCTACGGACGGAAAACCGTATGAAGAGTTTGTGCGCGCGCGCGTAGAGCAATATCGCGCGGCGGTGCGATCGACGTTAGGTATGAAAAAGTTGAAGCTCCCGTACGTGCTCATCGAGAATGGGTCTAGATGCAAGACGAATGGCGACGGCGAGAAGATTGTGAACGACAAGCCTTGGGTGACGGACATGGTGAGCACGATGGTGGACGTGGCGAGCGAGGGCAAGGGGTACGAATACGACCACGCCAAGGCTGGACAAAAGCTCGACCCGAACAATAGGCACAAGATTTGGATTCTCCCCTTGTTCTTATTCCAACTGTTCGTCGTGCGTCCATGGTTCATCGCACAGATTCGGCGCGACATGAAAAAGAGTGAAAACGCCAGCAAGGCGGCGGCGGCGGCCCCAAAACCCGGCGTCAAGCAGCTCCCAAATGTCAGAAAGTAAAAGCGTCCACCGCGCGGTAGATGTCGAAACGACTTGAAATATTTTTAGAAAGGATTCCAGTTGCGCGATTACCATCGCTCGCGCTCGCTCGCTCGCGCGTACACGATCGCGCGTACGAAATCGACGAGTCATACGCGTTCGAAACGCGAACGAACGACGACGCGCGCGACGACGCGATGACGGATGCTCGAATCGAGGATATTTTCGCGTCCCGTGAACGCCCGCAATCGTACATGAATTACATCCACCCAAAACGAGATATCATTTACTCACTCGCACCTTCATCTCCCCCGCATCCGCTTTGAGTGCGGGATTACAATCAATCTTCATCCCTTCCGCCGTCTCCACGACGCGACATTCGTTCGCGACGCTCCCGCCCGTCGTCTTACACGCCGTCGCCCCCCCGGGTTGTTCGCAGCAGTACATCTCGATTCCATTCTCATCCACGTCGCTCCATCCCACTAAACACGGTTCGATGCCCAACGTGAGATCACTGTCGTCGTCCTCACGCGCGTGTTCCCCAGTTCGCGACGTCTTGTACGCCTCCGAGCGTCGCTTCGACGCGCGCGACGCTCGAATCGCCCGAGCGCGCGTCGTCGTCCTCGTCCCGATCGTCTCGCGCGAAATCCCCCCGCGCGATCGACAGTTTACGTGCGCCATGCGTGCGTGCATGTTCGTCATCGTTCGTCAATGCGCGATCGTCGGCGTGCGATCGATCGTCCAGAGCGCGTTCGTGTGACGATCGCGATCGATCGATCGATCGCGTCGATCGCGTCGCTCGATCGATGACGAGGCACGGCGCTTGGTCCGTTTCGCACTGGAGTGATACAACTCCCGTTCGATCGTTGGAGTGCCACTGTAGTGGTCCGTACTCGTCACGCGTCTAGGATGACGAATTCGTCGAGTCACAATTCGTCGGTCGTCGTCGTCTCGTCCGTGTCGCGCGCGCGACGCGAACGGGCGCGTCGATCGATCGATCGATGTCGATGTCGATCGATCGAATCGAACGCGTCGGTCGATCGATCGCGGTCGATGTCGATCGATGTCGGTCGATCGATCGATGTCGATCGATGGCGGTCGATCGACATCGATGGCGGTCGATGGCGATCGATCGATCGCGTTTGGGTTGGAAACGAAACGACATCGGCGGGCGAAGACGCATCAGTGCGTTGACGCATCAGTGCGCGACGACCGCGTCGGTGGACGTCGCGCGACGTCGGGCGATCGACGTCGAGGGATTTATATCATATATCAGTTCACCCATCGGTTCATCCATCCAGCGGTGCATCGAGTGTGTAATCATTCATCCATCCATCGGTCGACCGCGGTGGATTACGATTGAGAGGGTTCTTGAACGTTTCAGAGGATGATGAAAGCATCGCGGGCGTGCGTGAACTCGAAAACAGTGAGGTCACGGGCGAACGAGCGCGGACACGGGCGACGCGAGGGCGGAGCGCGAGCGAGCGCGACGGAGGGCGACGCGAGGGCGGAGCGCGCGGAACGCGCGAGCGAAGGGTCGTTGCTCGTGGGTGAACCGACGTATCGGTACGGCACGCACACGAGGAGATTGCCGAAGAGGATTGTTTTAGTGCGACACGGGGAGAGCGAGGGGAATGTCGATGAGAACGCGTACACGCGCGTGCCGGATTCGCAGATAAAGCTGACGGCGCGCGGACACGATCAGGCGGAGCGCACGGGGCAGGAGTTGAAGGAGATTATGGATCGAGATGGGAAGGATTATAGTTTATTCTTTTATATTTCCCCCTATCGTCGGTCGAAGGAAACGGCGATTGGGATCGCGAAGGCGTTCGACGGGAGGAAAATTTTAGGCGTTCGCGAAGAGCCTCAACTGCGCGAACAAGATTTTGGAAACTTTCAAGACTTTGATAAAAAACAGGCTGAAAAGCGCGAACGGCGACGATTTGGGCGGTTCTTTTACCGATTTCCCAACGGCGAGAGCGGGGCGGATGTGTACGATAGAATCACCATGTTCTCGGACCACATGGTGCGCGACATCGACGCCGGGCGGTTTCCAGAGAATACCAACATGATTCTGGCCACCCATGGGTTGACGTTGCGTTTGTTCTTAATGCGATGGTTCCACTGGACAGTGGCAGAGTATGAGCGAATCGCAAATCCCACGAATTCACAACCAATTATTTTAGAACGACGCGAAGACATTGACGTGCAGTCGTCGATGCACACCAAGGAGTGCTACATCTTGAGTCAAGAATCCATGGAAGGACTCGTCGGGTGCACTTCTGAGCTTTGCACGATGATTCTACCCGAAGAATCGTGGACGCGAGCGTTACAGCTCGGTAGTGATGTCGGAATGTCGCTTTTGCCACCCCCAAACGCTCCTCGGCCGTCCAAGGAGAAATCGTACGACGACGACGTCGCGCAGACGTAGTCGTTCAGAACGCGCTGTAGCAATAGCGAGAGTCGACGCAATACATAATAGCGAGAGCCGACGCGCGAGCATGTGCATAACAATCTATATCAACAGCATGTATCGACTCGACATTCGACATCGACAACGCCGCATCCGACAGTCGAACGACGCGACGCGTCGCGCTTCACGCGAAAATCAAAGACGTTTTATTGGTTAAAATACTTATGTGGGCGCCTAAAATCATCACTGCTCACAATTGCTGTACAGTCGTTCTACTTTCCCAATGAAAGCTCTCGCTCGATGGCGATTACGCCGAACGCGGCGACCACATGCCGTGCAACCCAGGAGGTAAATGTTCGCCTTCAAAAACGATGCTCGCGACGGGACCAGTGCGAATGTCTTTGGCGTCGAAAATGTGCAACGTCGAGGTTTCATCGCCCGCGTCATTGACGACTTGTAAGACCCACCCATCGTCTTCGGCAGTCGAACCCGGACGCGCGGCGAAGATGGGTTCTTGTACGAAGCATCGCTCGCCGAAGTACCACACCTGCTCCTGTGCTATGCCTTCGCTGCTGGGATCGGTGGTGTGCTTCACCAAGCATTGATTCGGCCCCCACTTGACGTCGTCTTTGACAATCGTGCCCGCGGTGTACGCGTGCGTGTACGGGCGGCCCACGAACTTGTTATTCATCGTCGGGAATTCGCCGACGCGGTTGTTCAACGACTTCTGTCTCACCGACCCGAGTTCAGGGTTGATGACGAACCGAGTGTACTCCACGCGCGAGCCTCCGTTGAAAAATGCTGGATTAACGACGTCGAGATTCATGCTGAAGTCCATGAACACCCAAGGCATCGAGTCCAGGACGATTTCGCCGTTGTCGCGCTCAAAGGCGTTGATGTGGTGAAAGAAGAATTGCGGTTTCAACTCGATGGCTTTTTGCCCAATCTTGCGCGCCTTTTCAGTGCGCGGCAAGCAATGCAACACCGCGGCTTTGCCATCCACCATGCATATCGTTTCCGCCAATGCGCACTTAGCAAACATGTACTCGGTCAACAATTTTTTGGGATTCAAGCTCGTCGGATTTTGGAACAAAAATAGCCAGTTCTCCGTCACGAGACAGTCATGGAAGAACCCAAACGTCGCATTCGGGACATCAAAATTATGCACCGCCGTGGAGTTTCCTTTGACGTCCCATTCGTAAAAGGCTGCGCGATTTACGTTTTGCGGAAAACTCGCTTGGCTCTCGATTGAAAAACCGATGAGACGCTTCTCCGCCTCACTTTTGCCTTCCCAAACTCTATAGTGCGCCGCCATTTGCGGCACGCGCAGCTTCGTCCCGAGTACTTCATCGACCTCACCGATCGTCTTCAAATCATCGCTCTTCATCTTGTGCGGCTTACCACCCTCCCACAACGCGTACGTCTCGCCTCCCCAATTCACGACGCCCGTATTCGCCACGTTCTTCACGTTGAAATCAAACGGGTTATAAAACGCATCACCTTTTGGGTTCCCGATCGCAAACGCTCCTTTATAAATCATTTGTTGCGCCGCTTGCTCCTCCACGAATCCTTTCGTGCCGACGAAAGAGTGCTTAATCTTCGCCGTTCCGTCGCCCGCGAAATCCACCGTCCACACGAGCCCGTCTCCGTCAAAAAACTGATTCAACTTCTTCCCATAAATCTCCAACAATCCCGGTCCGTTGCGAAACAACGTGCCTTTCAACTCTCTCGGAATCTCTCCTCGAACGTTCGCGCGCGGAATCACGTCCCCGACGCCATCGCCTTCCACGCTAAGCGTCGTGTTTCGATACAGCGACCGCCAATCCTTTATCGTCTGATTCGTCGGCGCCCAAGTTCCATCTTTCGGGGCGTTTCCTTTTTCATACGGCGCGCGCGGTAAATCCCAATTCTTTTCTTTCCTCATCATCATCGTTCGCGTTTTCGCGTCTGTCGCGTCCGTGCCCGCTGTCGCTCGCGCTCGCGCGTCCCGCGTCCCGCGCCCGCGAGCGCCGCCGCGCGCCGACGGCGCCGACGTCATCGTCCGCGCACTCGCGCGCGACATCGCGCGTTGATTCATATTCGATCGCATATTCGTTCGTTTCACAGCTGTTTGCGTGAAACGATTCGGGCGAGCGATGAGGACGCGGCGAAAAATGACGTCGATGTTTCGGGTATGGATGACGTCACTCTCTTCGCGAGCGGGACGCGTCGCGTCGCGAGCGAGTCGCGTCGCGAACGACGACGTTTCGTCGCGGCGAATGGAAACAATCGCGAACGATTTATAACTACTACGAATGTCTACGTTCGTGATGGACGGAACGGTGATGGGAAGCTAAGGACTACGTACGCGCGAACGCGAAGGCGAAGGAGTTCGCGGCGGCGGAGGCGAGCGCGCCGCCGAGCGCGGAGGGTGATTTGTCAAGCGCCGCGGCTTTTCGAGCGCGGTGTTCGCTGAGAATCGCGCGTACGTCGGGATCTGGTGACGTTTCCAATGCTTCAGAGAAGCGCTCGCCCAAGGCACCGCGTTGGGATTTGTCCAAACCGCTGAGCAAGGCTTCGCATTTGGTGTCCAACAAGGCGAGAACTTTACGCAGATTCGCCTTGGAGACGAAATTTTGCGTGATTGCGATGCATTCCTCGAGGTTGAGCGCCATGTGCCACCAACCCGAAGGGACGAATAAAATATCCCCGGGTTCACAAATGCATTCAAGCGGCTTGACGTCGCCGTCATAGGCGAACTGATAAAAGTTTGCGAACCATTCCACGAGCGAAATCGGTACCGCGACGTGCGCGCCATCCTCCGATGGGTGCACCCCGGGCGGGTTCACGTGCGGAGGAAACATGATCCACTTCTTGCGCCCCGTGATTACCGCGTTCCACGCGCTCGTTGCGTTCGGGTCTTTGTGGAAACTGCTTCCGCTTCGCTTCGCGCCGGCGATGAGCCAACGATAGTGCGGCCGGTCCGCCCCCATGAGGGCGAATAAGTCATCTTTGGCAAAGTACTCCGGCACGTCGTAATCCCTCGCGAGCTCTGGCACTTTTTCCGCGAAATCTGGATCGAACAAGTACAGTGGCACGTCGTCCTCGCACGCGCTCAGGGCGAAAAAATTGCTCAACGTCACGTCGTACCCGCCCACGACGAAATCAACATCACCGAATTTCGCCACCAAACTCTCGCGCGTCCACGTCTTCGTCGCTCGCCACGCGTTCGCCGCGCCTCGCAACACCACGGGGACGTTCGGAATTTCGTACTTGAGCGCAAAATCTTCAACCGACAACTCCGACGACGACGCCTCCGGCACCGTGCTCGTCGACAACCACTCCGGCTCGAGCTCCATCGCCGCGCACATGTATCGCTGGTGCAATACATCGCTGTAAATCTCCGTGGAGATTTTCGCGCACAACGCCCTGGCGTTCGACGTCGCGTTCGCGAGTTTCATGCGTTTGCTCGCTCGCGGCTCGCGCCTCTGGCGAGCCGCGAGCGCGGTCGAAGCGTACGTCGCGAACCAACTCTCTTCGTATCGAAACCGTCCACCGAACGCTCGAAGAGTGAGGGCTTTCCATAAATCAGCGTGCGTGGCGAACGCGCGCATGGCTTTGGATGTCTTGGCGAGCACAGCGAGAGTTTTCGCGTCGCACTCGTCGAGCGCGCGAAGCAACGCGTCGTCGCCGAGCGCCGCGAGCGCACCCAACCCAGAAATTTTACGACGAACGCGCGTCTCGACGTCTTCACGCGACGCCGTGAGCGCGTTCCCGCTCGGATGGACGCCAGATGGATGGATTTCGCGCGACATGGCGCGCGAACGAATGACGTCCTTCGCTATGAAAACTACTGACGCGAACGTCTCAACGTACTATACAAAACGCGCATTCTCGCGCGCCCATCGTCAATTTCGCTCACTTCTTCCCTTGTTTCTTCTTCCCTTGTTTCTTGTTCCCTGTTTTCGTTTCTTTCGCGTTCGCGCGCGTTCGCGGTTCGAGCGTCGCCGCGTCCGCGTCCTCCGCTCGCCGCTCGCCGCTCGCCTCGGCGTCTTCCCTCTCTTCTTCTCCTCCCTCTTTCTCGTCCTCCAAATCCACATTCGTTCGTCGCACCACGCGCAACGACCCGTCGACGTCAACGTCGATTCGCTCGCCGTACTCGCACGTCAACCACTGCGCGAGCTCGCGAACGTGCGTGTGACAATCGTTCGAGCGTAATTTCAAATTCGTATCGAACCGCTCGTGAAAGCTCGCCACCGCGCTTTCCACGCCCACTCGGCCGAAACCTAAACCTCGCCTGGTGTGCGCGACGAACGCGCATCGGCGGCCGGGAACTCCCGCCAATCGGCGCGCTCGAACTACGCCCGGGACGCTCGCTCCGGCGAGCAACGACGCCGCGACGCGCGGCGACCGCGGCTCGCGCGGGAGGAAATCATACAGCGCCACGCAGTCGTCGTCCGCGAATTTGATCAAAATCATTTCGTGCGTCAACGCTCTTGGGAACGCGTTTAACGCCATGAACGCTCGGGCGAACTCGAGGCCTTCCAGCGGGACGCTGGCGACGAAGACGCGAGCGGCGGCGCGGCGGCTCACGTTTCTTCGCGCGCGCTCGGAGGTCAACGACCACGGGCGTGACGTCGGCGACGGACATCGCGCGTTCACTCGAGACATCGTCCGTGCGTCGACGTGCGGTCGGTGTGACGTCGGAGCGTAGGTCGACGCGCGCGCGGCTCGCGCGGCTCGCGCTCGAGACGCGTCACAGTCTGCCGTCGCAAAGTCGACGCGACCTGTGAGGTCGGCATGAGCGACAACGCGCTGTTGAACGCGAACGAGGCGAAAACGATCGCGAAAGCGCTCATCGCGTTCGCGTGTGCGACCGAGAACGATCGCGAGAGGGCGAACAGAGATGATGAAGACGATGAAGACGGGGCGATGTTCTTCGAGCTCGCGCTCGGCGCGGCGCGCGCCGTGTGCGCGGTGATCGCGAAAGCACCGAAAGCGATGGCGTTGAAAGCGATCGAACAGAAAGTGAGAGTTGTGAAAGCGAGCGATCGCGAAAGCGCGATCGGGTGTGGGTTGATGAAGGCGGATGAAGAGGCGTTCGCGCGAGCGTGCGGCGAAGGGGCGAGACGACGACGGTCGTTGATCGTCAGCGTCAACGTCCCGTGTGGGATGAGCGTGGTGATGTTCGGGGCGAACGTCGACGGAGAGGTCGTCGTGGATTCGCACGCGATCGAACACGCGGCGCCGTCGATTTGGGCGTTAGCGCCCAAGACGGCGACGAGCGACGACGAGCGGTGGTTGTATTGCGTGAATAAAGGTAACGGGAGAACGAAGACGTTGCCCGAGTTCGCGTGGACTGGAAATTTGCGTCCGGGGAAGATTTCGCATTCCGATGGGTTTCGTGGGTTACGCGCCGTTCCCGATGGCGTGAAGCGAACGGATTACGCGGAGACGTCGCGGCCGACGTCGGAGGAGACGTCGCGTTTGCAACGGCTGTGTAAAGAGCTCACGGCGAGCGAGAAGGAGGAGATGCGCAAGTGCTGCATAGTTGCGCGCGGGGCGATCGATGCGGTGGTGCGAGCGATACGTCCAGGGGTCGTCCCGGATGAACTCGATCGAATTTGCCACGATTACATCACCGCGCACGGCGGCTACCCATCGCCGTTGAATTACTATTCGTTTCCGAAATCGTGCTGCATCTCGGTGAACGAGGTGATTTGTCACGGCATTCCGGACTCGCGGCCGTTAGAGAAGGGCGACATCGTCAACATTGATGTCACGGCTTACATTTATGGCTACCACGGCGATTTGAACGAAACCGTTCTCGTGGGCAAGCCCGAAGACGTCGACGAGAAATCCAAGCACCTGCTCAAAGTCGCGCTCGAGTGCTTATGGCTCGCCATCGACAACGTCAAGCCCGGAAACCGCTATCGGGACTTGGGAGATATCATCAGCACCCACGCGGCAAAGAACAACTGTTCGGTGGTGAAGACGTACTGCGGACACGGTATCAACGAATTATTTCACTGCGCCCCGAGCGTGCCGCACTACGGCAACAATAAAGCGGAACACAAAATGAAGCCCGGACACTCGTTCACGATCGAACCGATGATTAATCTCGGGGAATGGCGCGACGTGACGTGGCCCGATGGCTGGACCGCCGTCACGCGCGATGGCTCGAGAAGTGCGCAGTACGAGCATACCATGGTTGTCACAGAGGACGGCGTCGACGTGCTCACCGCTCGGTTGCCGACGTCGCCGCGCGTGTTTCCTTTCTTCGACGACTCTCGCGAAACTATCGATTATCTGACCGGTAGGCTCGCAGCGTTATAATTTTCACATAAATTCGTGTTGTCACAGATCGCGAAACGAAGCTTTGATGGAATCCGCCTCTTTCGTCCGCGTCGGCTCGGCGTAAACCCCATGCGACAGGGTTTCAACCGCCGCGGTTGACGCCGCTCGCGACAGACTCGCACCACTTCCAAACGCGCCGCGCTTTTCGACGACCACCTCGAGTCGCGCTCGGAAATACTCATCATGTCCCTTTCTGCGTCGTCTGCGATCGCACCGATGCGCGCGGCGTCGGTGAAACCGCGAGGGACGTCGAGCCGCCGCGGAGCGTTCCTCGTCGTCGCGGCACACGAACCGGGGGTCATCATGCCGGATGGACCTAAAGATGCGCTGAATAAATGGAGCCGAAAAATCACGCAGCCGAAATCGCAAGGAGCGTCGCAGGTGCGTCTCTCTCTCGCGCGAGCTCTGGCTCTGGGTGGCGCCAGCGTGACGCCGCAGCGAAAAAGCGCGCCACGGAGAGCGGGACGCAAAGTCGAGCGCTCGATGACCCAAAACGTTCGTCGATCGCCCCGAAACGTTGACTGACGATTTCCGTCTATTTTGTGCGTTTTCCGTCTCAGGCGATGCTGTATGCCACGGGTTTGACCGAGGCTGATATGAACAAGCCGCAAATCGGTACGCTCGACGCTCGACGCTCGCCCCGAACAGATGACTGACCGTTTCCTTCTCTGCGTAGGCGTCTCGTCGGTGTGGTGGCAAGGAAATCCATGCAACAAGCACTTGCTCGACCTCGCGAACAAGGTCGCCGAGGGCGTGCGCGCGGCGGACATGGTGAGCTTTCAATTCAACACTGTCGGCGTGTCGGATGGTATCTCCATGGGCACGCCCGGGATGTCATTTTCCTTGCAATCGCGAGACTTGATCGCGGATAGCATCGAGACCGTCATGGGCGGACAGTGGTATGACGGGAATATTTCCCTTCCGGGTTGCGATAAGAACATGCCAGGGACCATCATGGCTATGGGGCGGTTGAATCGACCAGGGTTGATGATTTACGGCGGGACGATTCGGCCGGGCATAAGTAAGGTGGACGGTGCGACGCTAGACATTGTCTCTGCATTTCAATCATACGGGCAGTTCGTCACCGGGAAGATTTCTGAAGATCAGCGCAAAGACATCGTGCGAAACTCGTGCCCGGGCTCTGGAGCGTGCGGCGGAATGTACACGGCTAATACGATGGCGAGTTGCATCGAAGCGCTCGGGATGACGCTGCCCTACTCGTCTTCCATTCCCGCTGAGGATCCGTTGAAGATGGATGAATGTTTCCTGGCCGGCGCCGCGATGAAGCACATGCTCGAAATCGACTTGAAACCGCGCGACATTATGACGCGAGCGGCCTTTGAGAACGCCATGGTCACGGTCATCGCTCTCGGGGGGTCCACCAACGCCGTGCTTCACTTGATCGCCATGGCGCACTCGGTGGGGATCAAGCTCACCCTCGATGACTTCCAAGCCGTGTCCGACAAGACGCCGTTCATCGCTGACTTGAAGCCATCTGGCAAGTACGTCATGGAGGACGTTCACAAAGTTGGCGGCACGCCCGCGGTGTTAAAGTATCTCATGAAGGAGGGCATGATCGATGGATCGTGCATGACCGTCACCGGTAAGACTCTGGCACAAAATCTCGCGGGATGCCCGGATTTACAGGCGGGTCAACAAGTGATCCTTCCAGTGAGCAAACCGATCAAGAAGACGGGACATTTGCAGTGCCTATATGGAAACATCGCCAAGGAGGGTTCCGTGGCGAAGATCACCGGCAAAGAAGGCTTGTACTTCAAAGGGTTTGCAAAGTGTTACGATAGCGAAGAAGAAATGCTCGAAGCGCTCGCCGCAGATTCAAACGCTTTTAAGGGCTCGGTCATCGTCATTCGTTACGAAGGTCCCAAGGGCGGTCCGGGGATGCCCGAGATGCTCACGCCGACGTCGGCTATAATGGGCGCCGGCCTCGGGCAGGACTGCGCTCTCATTACCGACGGGCGATTCTCGGGTGGCTCGCACGGATTCGTGATCGGGCACGTCAGTCCGGAAGCGCAAGTTGGCGGTGAGATCGCGATGATCAAGGATGGGGACATCATCGAAATCGACGCGGAGAAGCGCACGATGAACGCCATCAACATCTCCAATGCGGAATGGGAGAAGCGCCGCAAGGCATGGAAGGCTCCACCTTTGGAAGCGACGTCGGGTACGCTGTACAAGTACGTCAAGCTCGTCGCTTCGGCGTCGCAAGGCTGCATCACGGATTTGTAGGGTAATTGCGTGACGCCACGGTACCATGGCTTTGGGACTTCGCATTCGTGTACTAGAAACCTACGAGCGCGTGACCATGGCTTGAATTTTGCATCCATTCACTAGAAACGTACACTATGAGTATACCAATATTCGTCATCTAAATCTAATCCGCGCCGCTATCTGCTATCGCGCGCAATTCGTCTTCGTCGGCGTCGTACGTGAACACAGAGTAATGATGATTCAAGCTTCGCACGCCGTGGAGGCGCCGAACGCCCGCCTCGGCGCCGCTCAAAGCGCCAGTCTCGGCGTTCGTCGCGGCAAATATCACGCGTTTCAAGCGCGAATGCACGAGTGCCATGGCGCACATCAAGCACGGCTCGCGAGCGAGAAATACGTCGTACCCGGTGCATAAATACGGTCGGCCCATGAGCTCCGTCACCGCCTCCCCGCTCGTCGCGGCGTCGCGCTTTCGCTTCTTCCCATCACTCGCACAATCCCGTTCGCCATCGTCGTCATCGACGTCGTCGTTACCAATTGCGATATCTTCCGCGAGTTTCTCCGCGCGCCGCGCTTCGATTCGCTCCTGAATGAAATCCAACTCGGGATACGTCTCCAGGTCCCTCCGCGCGGCGTAGTCCACGGCAGCCATCGCGGCGTGTCGCAAAGGATGCACTCGCGACTCATCCACCGCGCGCGCGATCTCACGACCGGTCTTCGGATCGACGATGATCGCGCAGTTCCCGATTCCTCGCGCGCCCGAACGCGACGTCGCCCCATCCGCCGCTCGCACCGCGGCTCTCGTCCACGTCGCCAAGTATTCCGATTCCTCGTCGACGCGCCTCTCTTCCAGCTCCTCCTCGCGCTCCTCTCCTCGCGCGACGTTCAGCGACACCGGCCACGTCTTACACCGCTCAATCCACTCCTCTTTCGTCGTCGGTGCTCGAGAATCGATTTCCACGTACGCGTACCCGACCTCGCGCGAGACGCTCGCCGCTCGCGCTCGCTTCGCGCGTTCGCCCAACTCTTCATCGACCTCCACCTCCGCCTTCGCCTCGTTCGCTGACATCCACCCCCTCCTGTCCTCCGCATTCTCACCTCCTCGTCGTCGTCGCGATCGTCCGAGCACTATCTCACACGTCTCATCGCTCGCTCGTCTCGCGCGTTTACAATGTTTCAACGCGTCATCCAACGGCGACGCGCGTAGGGCGTCGAGCACCGCTTTCGCGTCGTTTTTCGCGATGTTCGTCGCGATGACGACGACGACGCGGGACGAATGCGACGTCCCGATCGATGCGCTTCGAGAGATCATCCTTGGACGAGATTTCATCGAATCACACTCCGTTCAATGCGGGCGAGCTCGGAACCACTGATGGTTGATTCCATTCCCCATCGTCGAGCTCAGAACGACGAATGCGCGAGCTCAAAATGGATTTCGATCGAGCTCGCGATGAATATATGAAAGGAATGCGAGCGAGAACGCACGCACGCCGTGGACGGATGCGGATTTCATCGAACGATCGATGGACTCGCGCGAAATGCGCGCGCGATGCGAGGAATGGAGCGTGCGATGCACCGAGGCGAGCTCGGAAAGAAAGACGACGACATGATGACGATCGAATTGGGATTGAATGACGTGAAGAATGCGTGCGCGCGTGAGAGGCGTCGACGTACGATGCGCGAACGCTCGTTATCGAGCGCGAGGACGTCGAAAAGCGCTCGAGCGAGGTCGGAATGCGTGACGATTGCGTTGACATTCGGTCGATGGGCGTCGGAATTAATTCCCATTCGTCGCTTTACCGCGCGAGTCAACCATCAAAGCGCGACGCGATGGGGCAATGTTTCTCCGCCCCCGACGACGTCGTGACGAGCGCACACCGAGGCATGCGATTGGCCTCTCGCGTCGCCGTGCTCGGCGTCGAAGTCACGGGCGTCGCCGCGAGACGCGCGGCTCGTAAGGCGACGTTGACCAAGTACGCGTTGGTGAAGTGCGAATTCGACGCGGAGTGCGAGCGAAAGGCGAAGAGATTAGAGGTCATACGCGAACTGGTGCGCGAACAAAGGGCGATATGGCGAGCGTGGACGAATGCGTCGAAAGCGATGGAGCCGTCGGTGTTGATGCACTGGGGGAAACATTGCGAGGGGAGTCGGGAGTGCGCGACGCGGTTGAACGCGCTCGCGCGACGGGTGCTCAACGCGAGGGACGCGCATAAGGAGTACGTCGCACACATCTCGAGTGCGTTCTTGGAGAAGTTACAAGAAGGGATAACGACGATCGATGACGCGTGGGGGATTTACGAATCGTATGAGCACGCCGAGTACAAGTTGAAATACGCGACCCGGGACAAGAAGCTCCCAGAGGAGGAGAAAGCCAAGCTGACGAGCGAGATGGAGAACGCGAAACGATTGGCGATGGAAGCGATGACGAAAGCGGTGGAGAATGTGGAAAAGAAGTCGCTCGTTCCCGCTTACGAGGCTGCGAGCCGCGAGCTCGATAAATTTGTGAAGCGCTGCTCGCAAAGCAAGGAGGAGGGCGTCGTAGATATCGAACAAGTGACGCTCACCGCGTCGGCGACCATGCAGCGTGCCAACTCCATCGCGTATTCCAAGGCTAAGAAGCGCACGTACACGTCTATCGATGCCATTCGCATCGCCAAGCACAAGTATGATCGACTTAAGATGATGTACGCTCGCACGGATTTATCGCAACAATACCTTACAAATTGCGAAAAGCTGAGCGCGATGAAGCGTCACGCGCTCGCTATGAAGCTCGTCTTCGACGACTTCGAACCATACATTCGCATTTTATTCGGACCTGATGAAATGCGTGAGTTTGTGGACGATTTGTGCAACAAGTTGGATGGATATAAGACTTTCAAAGCCGCCGCGGCGGCTTTGAACGATCGCGTCCGCAGCCTCAACGAAGCCATCGACATAGAAGCGTACAGGACCAAGGCGGCTGAAATGGAGAAGCACGTGATCGATGAAACAGAAAAAGTGTTCGAGAGAGGCAAAAGTTACGAGGAAGAGCTCGCTGAGTTCCCGAAGCTCGAAAAGCCCATCTTTGAGGCGCAAAATGAGATCAATCAGCACGTCAACATCATGCCCCCTGTGGAACCAGGACGGCTCGTCGAGTACACTCTCAAGCACGAAAAGCGCGCTCGCAAATTGCAAGACGCGCAAAACGCGCAGGTGATCGCCAAGGAAAGAATAGAGGCCGAGTTAGACTCGCACACGTCAGCGCTCAACAGGCTCATGATGAACACGGACTGTATCTTCTACGAAACAATCATCGCCGAGATTGAACAATGTTGCAAAGCCATCACCGATGCAGAAACCGTCGCCAAGAGCGTGGCCATTCGCGTAATCAAGGACGAAGCAGTTTCGCCAGAAGCCGAAGTCGCGCTAGTGGTTCAAGAGTCTCTCGTTGAAGCCGTGGCTACTGCGGCCGAAGCCGCGGCAGCCCAAGCCGCCGCCGTCGAAGCCGACGCCAAGAGAGATGAAGAAGCAAAGGCGGCGAAGGCGAAAACCGCCGCCGAAGCCGCCGAAGCATCAGCCGCGCAAGCCGCCGTTGAAGAAGACGAAAAGAAGAAGGAAGAGTTATCCGCCAAGGCACAAGCTGAACGGACTGAAGCCGAGAAACTTCGTGTCGAGGCGAAGCAGGCGGAGAAAACCGTTGCCATCGCCGCCAAAGAAAAGCTCAAAACAGAGGAACGAGCGCGAAAAGCGTGGCGCAAGGCGCAGAAAGAGTTGGAACGTAAAATTGCTGAGGCAAACGAGAAGGCCACCACGGAAGCCGCGGCTGCGCAAACTGACGCGTTCAAGGAGAAGAAGCGAGCCGAAGCGGGCTTTGACGCCACCGTATCGTTCGCGAAGAAAAACGACGCCGAGGTGGCTCGTCAAATCTCCTCCTCGCGCGAAGAAGAAGAGCGAGCGATGAAGAAAATGTTATCCATCAAGTCTGCGGCGGAAGACAAGCAACAAGCTCATCAAAAAGCCGTCGCAGCCATGATGGTCGCGGCGGAGGAAAAAGAGAGGGCGTTTTACGCGAAGCATCCGTTAGATGACTAGACTTTGTCGCCGTGCGAACGTTAATATCCGTTCGTACGAACAAAAGTGCGATTAGCACCCGCGCGCGTATCAATATGCACTAATAAAACAAACAATATTTGATTTATTGATGATCGCCTTCCTATTGCAAGAGATGAAATCGGTGCGGTTAAGTTAATTGATGGAAGCGCTAGCTTGCTTTTCCAACTTTTTGGCCGCCTTCTCCTCCGCCTTGGACATTGGCTTTCGTGCGACGGTGAGATACATGGTGGTGTACGTGCCGGTTTTACCGCCCGCAACGAGAGCATCGGCGCCCTTCTTCAAAAACGTGCTCACGTTGACGCTCCCCTTGGGCGCGACGCGCAACATTTCGAGCGCGAGAACAAAGTAATGAGTAAAATTGCGACCCCAGTTCGTCGTCTTGAACGACCAAAAGTCGCGCATAGGCGACCATCGGCGGTCCTTGTCGATCGGTTCATACCACGGAATGTCCGCGGTCTTAACCAAATCTTCCTCTTCGAGAATTTCGAACCCAGCCTTCTTCAACGCGTCCAACACTTCGTGCGTCGTTCGCGCCGTCGGCAACCCGTTCCCGAGCAAGATATCCTGGCGAATCGCCCGGTGTTCCTCGTTCTTCTCGTCGTACTCATCCGTCAAGCACCATTCATACGAAGCAAAGATCCCTCCTGGTTTCAAAACTCGAAAAATCTCCGAATAGCACCCCAAGGCGTCTGGCGCGTGGCACGTCGCCTCGATTTGATACACCGCGTCGTACGTCCCGTCATCTTTGGGAATATTCATAAAATCCGCCTTGACGAAATCGCAGTGCCCGTGTCGTCCCGTTCGACGATTCATCTCCTCCCCACGCGATATCTGAAACGCATTATTATTCAACCCCGTGACGCTCGCCCCGGTGAACGCCGAGATCTCTCGCAGCGGCCCTCCGACCCCGCACCCGACGTCCAGCACTTTATCTCCTCTTTTCACCCCGAGTTTGCTCGCCAAGTAGTGCTCGTGTCGCACTATGCTCTCCCTCAACGTCTCCCACTTATACCTGTGCGCGAAATGAAAGCTCTCGCCCCAGCCGTACTCGTAAAACGACGTCGCGAGGTCGTAGTATTTGTTCACCACATCCGCGTAGTTCCCCGCGCGCGTCGCGTCCCCGCCCTCGCGCGCGAAGTAGTCTTCGTACTCTTTCGTCGCCTTCGCGCTGTCTCGCGAGTCGATGGAACCTCCCAGAAGTTTTATTTGTTTCAGCCCCGACGCTTTGCTCGCCATCGTCCAAGCGCTCGCTTTCGAAGCGCGTCGTCGTGTGACGTCGAGCGCTATCCACGTTGGCGAACGTCCCGACGCCGATGTCGAGGGTTTGAAAATCATACTCGTTATGAGTCAATGACTCGTCATAAAACGCATGCGTAAAACGGACCACATCCCTCGTCCATCATTCGCATTCATCATCGTCCATAGCCGTCCGATTTCGATGCCGCGCTCGGCGCCGTCGTCGCTTGGCTCGACGCGAACGCGCGCCAATAGGCGATCGATCGATGCCGCGTCCTAATCCTCGTCCATCATTCGTCGATCGATCCATCCATCCATCGATCGATCGATCCATCGATCCATCCATCCATCGATCCATCCATCGATCGATCGATCGATGCCTCTGATTTTACGAGTCACGACTCAACACCTACCCCCCCGCGATCGATCGCGACCTCTCGCGCGCGTCACTCCCCGCTCGGTCGCGCTCGATCGATCGATGCCAACGCACGAATCGGATACCGTCGAGGGAAAAGTATTCGCACCCGCGACAGGGACGAGCCCGTTCGAGGACGTCCTCGAGCGTCGCGCGCGTTCGCGCGCGATCGCGAACGACGACGACGACGACGACGATGACGACGAAAGCGGCGTGCGCTGGGCGAGCGATGGGCTGTTAGTGATCGATGTTCAATTGGATTTCATGGACCCCGACGGCGCGCTCGCGGTGAAAGGGGGGAATGAGATCGTCGATGTCGTGTGCGATCTCGCGGAGAAGTTCAGAGTGATCGTGGCGTCGCAGGATTATCATCCAAAGGTACGCGAGCGAAGCGGCGAGCGAGGGCGAGCGAGGAACGACGACGACGACGACGACGACGATGGTTTCGTTCGTTTCGTGAAACGATGAGGGATTGACGACGAGGGCGATGTGACTATGGTTACGTGTTCGTTCGAATGCAGGGACACATGAGTTTCGCGAGTGAACACGCAGGGAAGAAGGCGTACGATGAGGTGGAGTTTTCGTACGGGACGCAGACGTTGTGGCCGGACCATTGCGTGCAAGGCACGAAAGGGTGCGAGTTTCATCCCGACTTGCGCTTACCCGCGCGAACGATGGTGGTGAGGAAAGGGTATAATAGAGAGGTGGATTCGTACAGCGCGTTTTACGAGAATGATAAGGTGTCGGGTACCGGGTTAGAGGAGTACTTGAGGGCTCAGGGCGTGACGCGCGTATTCCTAGTCGGACTGGCGTACGATTTTTGCGTCAAGTACACCGCGTTGGATGCGCGTAGCTTAGGATTTGACGTCGTGGTCGTTAAGGACGCGTGCAGAGGCGTGGCGATGGAAGGTACGATGGAGGCGGCCGACGCCGAACTCGCGGCGGCGGGCGTGCGCACTATTTTCACCGTTCCGACGACGTCGTAGCGTCGGCCCCATCCGTCATCCTCCTCCTCCTCCTCCTCGTCGTCGTCGTCGTCGTCGTCGTCAACGCTTAGATTTCACACCCAAGTGCGTTCGTCACTCCAAGAACGCGCGCGACATTCTTCAATCTTAGCGCCTGTGTTGTAAACTATATTTGTCCAAGGCTTCGAGCGTTCCGCGGCGTCTCGCGCGCGCTCGTCGTGCGACGCCCCATCTCTCGACGCCGCGCGCATCGCGCGCACGTCGTCATTCATGCCATCAACGGTTCGTTCGACGCCTTCGAGCGTCTACCCGTCGCGCCCGTCGCTCTCGCCCGATGTTCGCGAACGCCGCCGACGCTCCCGCTGACCATCCTTTTCGCGCGTCTCTCGCCGACGACCTCAGGCGAACGTGCGACGCGCCGCCAAGGTCGAGCGCGAGAACGAAAAAGCGAGTGAAAAAGCGTCGAGCGCGAAAAAAGCCGAGGACGACCACTACTGGGCATCGCACGGGGATGGAACAAAGTCTAAAGCGGCGCAACGCGCCGAAGCGGACGCGGCGGCGGCGGACGCCAAAGCCGCCGCTCGCGCCGATGCGCGCCGACAGGCCGCGATGGAGGAGGAACAGTTTTCGGGGAAAATTCCCGGGACGCAGGTGAAGAAAAAGACCGCGTACGAGCTCGCGCAAGGGAAGGAGGCTGAAGCGAAGGAGCGCTTGAAGGCGAAATTCGCCGCGGCCAAGGCGGCGAAGAACGAAATCGTCGAGGACGAATACGCGTCAATCGTCGATCGCGAGAACGACAATCGCGCGCGACCTGCGGTGAGTGCGTCGGGGATCGATGCCGCGATCGAGGCGCTGTCACTGGAGGATTCTCGGTCGAATTCGCCCGCGCCGGTGTCCATGAAGGCGGCGTACGAGCGTTTCGAAGAGGAAAAGCTCGCCGATTTGAAACAGGAAAAGCCCGGGCTGAAGATGTCGCAATACCGCGATTTACTCAGCAAGCTCTGGGCGCGCGATCCCAGAAACCCACTGAATCAACGCAAGTGAGCCGCCGCGCGCGCGAGCGCGAAAAAATCAAACCGAATCGACGCGCGTCGTCGCGCGATCCTAGCCTTCCTTTCCCACCTCCTCTCCGCTCGTTCGCGCGCTATTCGATAAACATACGCGTGCATAACAACATAAATTACTCTTTCATCGCGCGATTCGCCCTCCAATGCGCATTCGCCTAATCGCCATCCTCTCTCGCTCGCTCCGCGCGATCATCGCGCTCGCGTCCCATCCGTCGTCTTCCTCCCATCAAAATGTTTCCTCCTCGCATCGCTCGCTCTCATCGCGAACGTTTGCCAAAACCCCATTATCGCACGTTCCCCTTTACTCTCCGCTCGTTCGCGCGTGACGTACTTCCCTCGCGCTCGCGCGGCGTCGCGCTCCACCAACGCCCGTCGTCGCGCGTCCTCGCCTTCGGTGCTTTTCGCCACGACCGCGCGTCTCGTCCATGCGCTCTCGCACCTGGACGAATGCGTGTGCAAAATCACGCACGGCGCACGAATCATCCAATCGACGTGAGACGACGACGAATGAAGTTTTTAAGCCGCTCCATCATCGCTCATTCCTCGACGCCGAGCTCAAAAAAGCTCAAAAAAGCTCATGTCGGTCAACGCCTTCGCTTTGACGTCGCGCTCGACGTCGACGACGTTTGGACTGCGCGCGCGTCGGCATCACGCTCGACGTCGCCCTGGAATTCGCGCGAACGCACGCG
>Ga0222713_10001007_pt1 | contig 32164 bp, 12 predicted proteins | sample C33_649DmetaG_FD_165061 | JGI IMG/M metagenome (GOLD analysis project Ga0222713, IMG submission 165061) | Estuarine water microbial communities from San Francisco Bay, California, United States - C33_649D | ecosystem: Environmental > Aquatic > Marine > Unclassified | place: USA: California... | reverse complement strand
GCGTGGCGAGGGCGTCGTAGCCGACGAAGGCCGTCGGGTGGTCGGAGCCGATGTCGGAGAGGGTGATGATCTCCTTCTTCTGCGCGGCGCGGGCGCGGTTGCGCTGCTCTTCCATCAGCTTCTCGAAGCCGGCGCCGTCGACGGTCAGGCCGCGTTCGCGGGCCATGAGCTGGGTGAGGTCGAGCGGGAAGCCCTGCTCGTCATAGAGGCGGAAGGCGACGGCGCCGGAGATGACGCCGCCGGCCTTGAGCTTGCCGGCCTCCTCTTCGAAGAGCGCGATGCCCTTGTCGAGGGTACGGTTGAAGGATTCCTCCTCGATGCGGATCACGTCGGCCACGACGGCGCGGCGGGAGCGGATCTCCGGGAAGACGTCGCCCATCGTGTCGGCGAGCACGCCCACGAGCTGGTGGAAGAAGCCGTTCTTCAGGCCGAGCGTGCGGCCGTAACGGACGGCGCGGCGCAGGATGCGGCGGAGGACGTAATTGCGGTCGGAGTTACCGGGCTGGATGCCGTCGGCGATCGCGAACGAGAGGGTGCGGATGTGGTCGGCGATGACGCGGAAGGCCACGTCGTCCTTCTCCTGCTGCGTGTCGCCGATCGAGCCGGCGGCGGGCAGGGTGGAGCCGTACTTCTTGCCGGAAAGTTCCTCGAGGCGGCGGAAGAGCGGGGTGAAGACGTCGCTCTCGTAGTTGGAGATGATGCCGGAGAAGTCCTTGAAGTTCTTCGTGCACTGCATGATGCCGCTGACGCGTTCGAAGCCCATGCCCGTGTCGACGTGGCGGGCCGGGAGCGGGCTGAAGGTGCCGTCGGGGTTGGCGTTGAACTGGATGAAGACCAGGTTCCAGATCTCCATGCAGCGGGCGTCGCTGCCGTTGACGAGCGTGCCCTTCGTATCGCCTTCGGGGGTCAGGTCGACGTGGAGTTCGGTGCAAGGACCGCAGGGGCCGGTCTCGCCCATCATCCAGAAGTTGTCCTTCTTGTTGCCGTTGACGATGTGGATGGCCGGGTCGAGGCCGGCGGCGCGGAACTTCTCGGCCCAGACGTCCCAGGCTTCCTGGTCGAACTCGGAGGGGTCGCCCTTGGACTTGTCCGGCTTGTAGACGGTGGCGTAGAGGCGGTGCTTCGGGAACTTCCAGACCTCGGTGATGAGTTCCCAGGCGAAGTCGATGGCCTCGCGCTTGAAGTAGTCGCCGAAGGACCAGTTGCCCAGCATCTCGAAGAACGTGTGGTGGTAGGTGTCGAGGCCGACGTCTTCGAGGTCGTTGTGCTTGCCGCCGGCGCGGATGCACTTCTGGGTGTCGGCGGCGCGGCCCGGGGTGTACGGGCACTTCGTCTGGCCGAGGAAGATCGGGACGAACTGGTTCATCCCGGCGTTGGTGAAAAGGAGGTTGGGGGAGTCCGGCATCAGGCTCGATGACGGGACGATCGAGTGCTGCTTCGATTTGAAGAAATCGAGGAAGGATTGGCGGACTTGGGCGGAGGTCATGGGACGGTAAAGCGGAGGCGGGAAGGGGTCTTTTTAAGCCCCAGAAAGGGGAAAAGGGAAGGGAAATGAAAGGGCGAAGCGGTTGGCGGTTGGAAGATTCACGCCACTCAAAGGGAGACCGGAAACCGGGAAGTTTGCTTCGGCCATTGTTAAGGAGCCCAGCCAATCATCCGGTCTCCGGTTTCCCCTTGAGTTTGATGCCGCCGGCTCAGGTGGCAGGTGGCAGCCCCGGGTGGCAGGTGGCGGGGCTTTTCCATTCAGCCCTCAATTCAGTCCTCAACGCAGTCCTCCATTCAGTCCTCCATGGTCAAATCAGCCCTCTGTCATCGACTCAGTCCTCTCCGGCCGCTTCGCGGCCGTTCACTCCGCCGCCGTCAGTTCGCGGTGGAGCAGGAACAGGGCGTGGAAACTGTCCGCGTAGAAGACGCCGAGGCGTTCGATGAGCTTGCTGTCGTGCCAGGAGACGACGTTGGCCTTGAAGGTCAGGCGGGCTTCGCCGAGGCCCTCGGGCTTGCGGGCCGAGAGTTCCTGCGAGAAGTGCAGCGTCGAGGGCAGCTTCTTCGCGTAGCGTTTCTGGTCGGAGAGGAACGCGGCGATCGCGCCGAGCTGGGACTGGCCGTCGAGGGTCAGGTGCACGGTGGCCTCGCCGGGGACGTCGCCTTCGCGCGGCTGGTAGAAAGCCCGGACGAGGGCGGTCGACCCCTTGAGGGTCACCCGCGCGTTGAAGTCGTCGCGGGCGGTCAGGCGGTAGGCTGCGTCATGCGCCTTGAGGTTATCGGCGACTGCCTTCCAGAGGGCTGGTCTCATGGAGCCTAATCTCGCGGAAGTCGGCCGAGACGCAAGCGGACCGAGCGTCGGGCGGGCGGTAATTGTTCACAGCGCCAAAAAGAAAGGGCATGCCGGATGGCACGCCCTCGTGGGTAAGCCTGACGGAACGGCTTACTTCTTTTTCTTCGCCGGCTCGGCCTTGGCGGGCGCGCCGAGCGGGTGTTCCTTGAGGACTTCCTCGACGGTGTAGAGGCCGTTGTTCTTGCCCTTGATCGACTCGCGGACCTTCTTCACCTGGGCCGGCTTGACGGCCGGGTAGTTGTTGCCGAAGGACTGGCGGACGTAGGTGATCACCGCGGCGACTTCCTCGTCGTTGAGGAGCTGGCCGAGGCCGGTCATCACGGGCTGGCCGGAAGCGGGGTCGCCGTAGGTCTTGCCGTCGATCATCTGCGGGCCGTAGAGGCCGTTGAGGACGATCTTGATGACGCGGTCAGGGTCGCCTTCGAGCCAGCCGTTGGACGGATAGCCGGGCGTGCGACCGAGGGGCGGGTAGGCGCCGCGGGCGGGCTTGCCGGCTTCCTTGGGCATCTCGGCGCCGCGTCCGTCGGCCTGGTGGCAGGTCGAGCAGTGGGCTTCGCGGAAGTAGACTTCCTTGCCCTTGTCGTAGAGGCGCTTGTCTTCCTTGGAGAGCTTCCTGTCGGTGGGGCCGTAGGAAGCTTCCTTCTGGTCGGCGTATTCGCGGAGGTTCACCTTGCCCTTGCCCTCGGGGAGGGACTCCAGCTGCTTCATCGTCTGGCGCAGGCAGTAGGCGATGTAGTAGTCCTTGGCGCCCTTGAGGGCGGCGGCGGCGGCGATGGCGCGTTCGGTGTCCTTGCCGCGGAAGAAGCTGAGGCCGCGGACGCCTTCGAGCTGGACGCGCGGGTGGGCGTCCTTGACGGCGGCTTCCATGATCTCGAGCGCGTTCGGCAGGCGGTCGCGCTGGTAGATGGCGACGCGGACGGCCTGGGCGCGGGCGCGGGGCTCGGGCGACTTCAGGAGGAGGCCGAGGAGCTCGGTGTTCACGACGTTGTGCCACTGGTGGACCCAGAGGGCTTCCAGCAGGTGGTGGGCGTCCTCGACCTTGTTCGGGTCGAACTGCCTGGCCCACTTCTGGGTCGCCGCGATCACCTTGGCCGTGTCGTGCTTGTGCAGTTCGATCTTGGCGCGCTGGCGGACGTTGTCCTCGTGCTCGGTGAGGAGCGCGAGGAGGTTCTCCACGGACTCGCCGTCGATCTTCTTCGGCGTGAGCAGCGGGCGGCTCGGGTAGGTCAGGCGGTAAAGGCGGCCGTGCTGGTGGTCGCGGTTCGGGTCACGCAGGTGGTGCTGCAGGTGGCCGATGAGCATCTGCGACCAGTCCATGACGTAGAGCGAGCCGTCGGGGGCGACGGCGACGCCGGAGGGGCGGAAGTTGCCGGCCTTCTCCTTGTCGGTCTCGACCAGGTTCGGGAGGATGGTCTCGCCCTTGATGCCGGCGCCGTCCTCGGTGATCTTCGCGCGGAAGATGCCCTGGACGGTGATCACGTTGGTGTTCAGGAACACGCCCTGCCAGTCGTCGGGGAAGTGACGGCTGCTGAGGATCGCGGTGCCCGGGCACGGACGCGACGGACGGTTCCAGAACTGCTTGAAGCCGGAGTGGGCGCCGGTGTCGAGGTGGCTCGAGAAGCCCGGGCCGAAGTAGTTGGCGTTGCCGGTGGCGTCGGTGATGATGTCGTTGCCCCAGTAGTCGAAGACGCGTCCGTGGGGGTTGGCGAAGCCGTAGGGCACGTGGCGGGTCAGCTTGTTGGTCTGGGGTTCGAAGCGGTAGATGGCGCCGTTGGTGTTACGGAGAACGCCGTTGAAGGTCTCGACCTGGGTGCGGTGGAACACGCCGTCGGAGAGGTAGATGGCGCCTCCCGGTTCGTAGCAGATGGAGTTCGTCTCGTGGTGCGAGTCGGCGGCGTCCATGCCGGTGAGCAGGCGTTCCTTCCAGTCGGCCTTGCCGTCGCCGTCGGTGTCGCGGACGTACCAGATGTCGGGGGACTGGATGAGGATGACGCCGTCCTTGTAGAACTGGAAGCCGGTCGGGCAGTTCAGGCCGTCGAGGAAGGTCGTGGACTTGAGGACCTTGCCGGTCTTCGGGTCGAGGTCCAGGACGATGAGCTTGTCGAAGACCTTGGTGTTGGGCGAGGTCTCCGGGTAGGTCGGCCAGCAGGCGATCCAGAGGCGGCCCTTGGTGTCGAAGTTCATCTGCACCGGGTTGATGAGCTCGGGGATCGTGGTCTCGTCGGCCACGAACTCGACCTTCACGCCTTCGGGCGTGGAGAGGTGCTTGAGCTGCTCATCGCCGCTGAGGTAGGGGACGGGCTCCTTGCGGTTCGGGGGGACGGGGATCTCGGCCTTGAGGTTGTCATGCTTGACCTCGACCGGCTTGCCTTGGGCGGCGGCCCAGATGCCCTTGTCGTGGTTGGCGGTCTTGAGGTCGCGGTTGGCGAGCTCGGCGCCGAGCACGGTGGCGTTGTCGATTCCTTCGTATTTGATGCGGGAACGCTGGCCGAAGATGTTGAACTGGTCGACGGTGCGGTAGCGGTGGTGCCACTGGGCGCTCTTCTCGTTGACCTCGGCGCGGACCTTTTCGTTCACGGCGCCGGCGGCCTTCCCGAAGACGGCCTGGAACTGGATGGGGGCGAAGGCGGCGTCGCCGGAGGCGTTGACGTGGATGCCGTTGTGGGTGAGCGGGGACTTGGCCGCGGCGTAGAGCTTCCGGGAGGCGGCGAAGAGGTCGACGAACTGGACGCCGTTGGCCTTGGCGACTTCGGCCATCGCGGACGCGTAGAGCGCGAGGTTCTTGTTGTTGTCGGCGGCGAGCTTGGCGTCGTAGTCGGCGGACTTCAGGTCCTCGTGCGCGATCGGGGAGAACAGGACGACGCGGACCTTGCCCTTGCCGTAGTCGGCCGCGAGGGTCGACTTGAGCCAGCCGCTGAGGTTGGCCTTGAAGGTGTCGAGGCCGGCGGGGCCGGCGAAGGATTCGTTGAAGCCCCAGTAGGCGAAGATCACGTTGGCGTGGAAGTGCGCGCCGGCGTGGTAGGTGACCTCGGTCTTGCCGACCTTGGTGGTCACGGAGCCGGGCTTCATGTTGAGGAAGTAGTCGAGGCCGGCCACTTCGTCGGAACGGTGCGGCTTCACGCCGACTTCGTCGCCGGAGAAGCCGAGGTTGCGGACCACGAGGTTGTGGTTCGGGAACGCCTGGTGGATCAGCGTCTCGAAGTGGCCGTGGTGCTGCTGCCGGTCGGCGAGGCCGCTGCCGACGAAGGCGATGTTGTCACCCTTCTCGAGGGTGAGGTTCTGGGCCTGGACGGACGCGAATCCGAGCAGGGCCAGCAGGAGGGTGGACAGCTTGCGCATGGGTTTCTGGTTTGGGTAAAAATGATGAGGCCATGCGGAGAGGCATGGGCGGGAAGGGGAGGGGAAAAACTGTCGCTCTTTCCACAATCTGCCAAGGGGAATGTTCCTGAGTGGGCCTGCAAAGGAGCGCCAAAGCCGCTCATTTAAAGGCCCAGAGGGCTAGGAACGCCGCGAGTATCGAGTATGGAGTATCGAGTCTAGGGGGAGAGTGATGGCCTTGTGGTAGGGGCAGCACCGCGTGCTGTCCTAGTCGTCTTGGGTGGGGTGGGAGCAGATGGCTGGATCGATGACAGATGACGGAGGACTGCGTTGAGGTCTGAATTGAGGACTGAATGGAGGACTGAAAGGATTGGTTCCGTCGCCCGTCACCTGGGGCTGCCACCTGCCACCCGTCGCGAAAGAATACGCTCAAAGGGGAACCGGAGACCGGATGATTGGCTGGGGATTAAAGCCCGCAGCAAACCTCCCGGTTTCCGGTCTCCCTTTGAGTTCGTTGGCATTTCCTATCCGCCAACCGCTTACCGCCAACCGCTCACCGCTGTCTCCCTTTCCGTCTATTTCCCCATCGCCTCGCTGATCGCCTTGGCGACGGCTTTGCCGAGCGTGGCGGAGCCTTCGGCGTTGAAATGGACGTCGGCCTTGTTCTGGTGCTGCGCGAGGGTCGGCGTGATGACGGCGTTGAGGTCGTCGATGGCCACGCCGTTCTCCTTCATGACTTTGAGGGCGATGCCGTTGTAGATGGCGACGTCGCCGAAGGTGCGCTGCGGCGTGAGCTTGCCGGCCGGGACGGGGGTGGTGGTCGCGAAGATGAGTTTCGCGCCGGTCTTCTTCATTTCGGCCACGAGCGTGCGCAGGTTCTGTTCATACTCCGCCGGTTCGACCTGGCGCTTGCCGTCTTCCATGTGACGCAGGTCGTGGAGGCCGAAGTTGAAGTGGACGACGTCCCACTTGGCGGTGCCGAGCCACTTGGCGAGGTTCGCCGTGCCGTTCTTGGTCGGACCGCCGTTCGTGGGGATGCGATGGACGTTGGCCTTGCCGGCGAGTTCCTGGCGGACGGGCAGGGTGTAGCCGATGGAGATCGAGTCGCCGATGAGCAGCACGCGCGGCAGGCCGGCGACGTCCTGGATCGGGGCCATCGCCGGATTCGGAGCCTTGGCCTTCGCCTTGGCTTTGGCCGGGGCTTTCTCAGCCGGCGCTGCCTTGGGCGCGTCGGCGGCGAAAAGGGAGAACGAAGCGAGGGCGAGGAGCAGGGGGAGCGTCTTCATGGGGTGAGGAGATACAAGTCAGGGAGATGGCTGAGTCGATGACAGATGACGGATGACAGATCAGCCTACGGAGGACTGCATGGAGGACAGAATGGAGGACTGAACAGATAGGCTGCCACCCGCCACCCAAGACGAAGGCCTACGCTCAAAGGGAAAAACGGAGACCGGATGATGGGCTGGGTATATGCCCGCAGCATCCTATCCGGTCTCCCTTTGGCTTGCATGCGTCCTCTGGCCCTCGCGCTTACTGCCCCACCGGCTTGCTGATATCGAACTCCGCCTTGGTGTTCCAGCGTTGCTTGTAGCCGGCGGGGGCTTCGACGCGGGTGCGGAAGACGACGGTGTTGTCGAGGTCGAGGTTGTCGGTCCAGATGAACTTCGCGCCGGCGAAATTTTCGCGGGCCTTGAGGAAGGACTCCTTCGGGTTCACGCGCTGCTCGGCGTATTCGGTGGCCTGCGCCCACTTGCTGTCGTCGAAGTCGGCGGCGAACCAGTCGGCGGGCAGGGCCGTATGTTCGACCTTGGGGTTCCTGACGTCGCCGTTGAGAGGCCCCTTGAAGAAGTTCTTCGCCTTCCATTTCGCGTCGGTCACGGTGCCGTCGGCGAACTTCAGGATCAGGCCGGCGTCGCCGATGTGGTCGCCATATTCGAGGCCGGTCTTCGGGTCGGCGTTGTCGCGCGCGAGGATGGCGATGGTCATCGGGTATTCAGGGAGGATGTCCACCGAGACCACGTTGTGCGGCATGTAGTCGATCGGGTCGACGACGCGGAGCTTGCCGTTGACGTAGAGGATGAACCAGTTGTCGGCGTAGACGTTGAGCTTGATCGTGTCCTCCGTCGCGGGTTTCGCCATGCCAGGCTTGTCCCCTTTCTTGCCGCCCTTGCCCTTGCCTTTGCCTTTTTCGCCGGCCGGCGGTGCGGCTTGCTCGCCGGCTTCTTCGTCGATGTCCGCTTCGACGTCTTCGCCTTTCGGCCGGCCGGCCTCGTCTTCGGGCGGAGGACGCTTGCCCTTTTCTCCGCCCTTCTTGCCGCCTTTGCCTTTCTCGCCGCCTTTGCCACCGCCCGGGCCGCGGGACTGCGGACGATAGGTCACGGTGGCCTTGGTGCCGTCGGGGTTCTCGTACTGGAAGGTCCAGCTGCCGTCCGCGTCGGGCGCGTATCGGACGGCGGCCGGCCGGCCGTTGAGCGTGTACGTCAGGACGTGTTCGCGGCCCGCGGCGTCGACGGTGAACGACTTGATCAGCGCGCCTTTGATGGCCTTCTCCTGGAAGTAGGCGTCGGCCTGACGGACCTTCTTCGCCGAGGGCTGCGGGTCGACCTGGCCTTCGATCTCCTTCACTTCGCCATGGAAGCCGCCGTTGATGTACGGATACTTCTTGGAGGCGTGGTAATGATACCCGAGCGCCTTGGTCTCGTGGCCGTTGAAGGCGTCGAGTCCGCCGGGCGTCGCGCCGTCGGGTTCGGTCAGTCCGTAGATGGCGTAGCCGTCGAGGGCGATCGCGATCGGCCTGCCTTTGCCGACCTGCTTCTCGAGGTGCAGCGGGGCCACGTGGTAGTGGTAGTCGTCCGCGCGCCCGCAATGACCGCCGAAGTCGTCGAGCTCGCCGACGAGGAGGGCGTCGTCGCCGCGGTTGTTCAGGGCGTTGAAGATCGGCACGCCGTTGGCGGCGAGGGCGATCGCCCCGCGGAGGAAATGATTCTTCGCGGACATGGGCTCCTTGGCGGGCACCGGCTTGAGCGGGATGCGCCAGGCGGAAGCGCCGACGTAGTCCTGCGGCATCGGCACCTGCTGCTGCCAGGACTTGATGCCGGTCATCATCGGATGGCTGGGCAGCCCCTTGGCTTCGACGTAGAGATACGTTTCGTCCCAGCGCACCTTCACCTTGTCGGGGAAGGCCTGGAAGGGAGCGGCGAAGGCGGGGGCGGTGCCGGGAGCGGCGGCGAGGTAAGTGGCGGTCAGGACGAAGTTCGCCGCGGGGACGACCGCGGTCGGCGCGACGAAGCGCCCGCGCAGGGAGGCGTCGATCGGCGGGAGGTGCGCGTGCGCCGCCGTGGCGAAGACGAGCGGAGCGAGGAGGCGGGCGAGGGTCGGGAGGCGCATGATCGGATAAGGAGAAGATTCTACGTCGACCGACCTTAAGGGGAGGTTAAGTCTCCTTCGCGCGGTTCAACCGCGGACCGCGAGGGCCTCGTCGATGCGGGCCAGGTCCTCGGGCTTGATGGCGAACTTGCCGCCGAAGACCGTCTCCTTGATCTGCCCTGGCTTGCGCGCGCCGACGATCGCGGCCGTCACGCGGGGCTGGCGCAGCACCCAGGCGATCGCGAGTTCGGCGGAGTTGCGTCCGTAGCGATGCGCGATCTCGGCCAGGGCCTTGGTGAGGGCGATGTTCTTGGAAAGGAGGGGTTCGTTGAACTGCGGGTCGGCGCGACGATGGTCGTCGGCGGGCAGGGCGGCGGCCCATTCCTGGGTGACCTTGCCGCTGAGCAGGCCCTTCTGCATCGGGCTGTAGGCGATGATGCCGATGTCGTGTTCCTCGCAGTAGGGCAGGAGGCCGGCCTCGATGCCACGGTTGAGCATGCTGTAGGGCGGCTGCAGGAAGGTGACGGGGTGGATGGGGCGGATGCGCTCGAGCTGCGCGACGCTGAAGTTGCTGACGCCGGCGTAGCGGACCTTGCCCTCCTTGACCAGTTCGGCGACGGCGGACCAGCCTTCCTCGATGTCCTCGTCGGGCTGCGGCCAGTGGATCTGGTACATGTCGATGACGTCGACCTGCAGGCGGCGCAGGCTGTCCTCGCATTCCTGCTTCACGCTCGCGCGCTTGAGGCGCGGCACGATCGTGCCGTCGGGTTCCCAGCAGCGCTCGCACTTCGTCGAGATGATCGGCTGGTCCTTCATCTCCTTGAGCGCGCGGCCGACGACTTCCTCGGAGCGGCCGAGGCCGTAGACGGCGGCCGTGTCGATCCAGTTGATGCCGACGGCCATCGCCTCATGGATCGTGCGGATGGACTGGGCGTCGTCCTGCGCGCCCCAGCCGAACTTCCAATCGCCGCCGCCGATGGCCCAGGTGCCCAGGCCGACGGGCGTGAGTTGGAGGGGAGAGTTGCCGAGTTTGCGGGTCTTCATGGCGAGGGTGGAATTGAAGGGAGAATGGAGGACTGAATCGAGGACTGAATGGAGGACTGAATCGATGGCAGATGGCTGAATCGATGACAGAGGGCAGATAAGGCCACGGAGGACTGAATGGAGGACTGCGTTGAGGACTGAATAGAGGACTGGATTGATTTCCCGCCACCCGCCACCTGGGGGCTGCCACCCGCCACCCGAAATCAAGGCACCAAGCCCAAGGGGAAACCGGAGACCGGATGATCAGCCGGGGGCATTGATGACATCCGCAGCAAGCTTCCCGGTCTCCCTTTGGGTGGCGGGAATCCTCCAGCCGCTATCCGCTTGCCGCTTTTATCTATTTTTTCGCTTTCTTGCCCCCGTTCGCGCCTCGCAGCGGCCAGTCCGGATCTTCGACGTGGGCTTGCTTGAACAGGACGAGGGCTTTCTCGACAAGTTCGGGGTGCGCGGCGGCGAGGTTGTTTCGCTCCGCGGCGTCGCTCTTCAGGTCGTAGATCTCCACCTGAGCCTGTGGGCCGTTGCGGACGGCCTTCCAGTCTCCCCAGCGGACCGCCTGCAGGGACTGGGCCTCGTGCAGCTCCCAGTAGAAGTAATCCCGTTTCGGCGCCGGGCCGCCTTTGAGGAACGAGACCAAGGAGAGGCCGTCCGTCTTCAGTTCGACGGGCACTTTGGCGTCCGCGAGCTCGGCGGCCGTCGGCAGGAAATCCCAGAAGGCCCAGGGTTCGTGGCTGAGGCGTCCGGCGGGAATCTTGCCGGGCCAGCGGGCGAGGGCGGCCTGACGGAGCGCGCCCTCATACAGGCTGCGCTTGTAGCCACGAAGGCCGTTGGAAGCCTGGTCGAAGAGCCGTCCCACCTCGGAGTTCGGGGCGAAGGAGGAGCCGTTGTCGCCGGCCGTCATCACGAGCGTGTCTTCGTCGAGTCCGAGTTCGCGGAGCAACGTGAAGATCCGGCCGATGTCGGAATCCAGTCGCGTGACCTGGGCGGCGTAGGCCTTCTGCGTATTCGTCCAAGGCATGTCCTTGTAGGCTCCGAGGTCGTCGATCTCATGCGTCCCATGCGGCAAGGTGATGGCGTAAAAGAGGAAGAAGGGCTTGTCCTTTTGCGCCCGGATCCAGCCTTCGACGTCCTGTTGGATCAGTTCCTGGGCATAGGTCTTGCCGACGCCCTTGCCGGTGTTGCCCGGGAGTTCGAAGCGCTGGTCTTCGCGGTAGAGATAGGTCGGGAAGTAACTGTGCGCGTGGCGCTGGCAGTTGTAACCGAAGAAATGATCGAACCCGTTCTTCAGGGGGCTGCCGCTGGTGTCGAACATGCCCATGCCCCATTTGCCCATGCAAGCGGTGGCATAGCCGTTGGCCTTGAGCAGCTTGGCGACGGTGTGGGTGCCGGCGGGCAGGGGCTTCTGTCCCTCGGGCTTGATCTCCCGGTTCGCGCGGATCGGCGAGCGTCCGGAATGCAGACCCGTGATCAGGGAGGTGCGGCTGGGAGCGCAGACCGTCGTGCCGCAATAGGCCTGGGTGAAACGCGTGCCTTCGGCCGCCATCCGGTCGAGGTTCGGAGTGCGGATCAGTTTCTGTCCGTAGACCCCGATGTCTCCCTGCGCGAGATCGTCGCTGAGGATGAAGATGATGTTGGGCTTGCGGGTCTCCGCCGCGCCGGCGAAGGCCGCGAGAAACACGAGGACGAGAGAGGGCAGTTTCATGGGGTGAGCCGATTGAAGGCTGAATCGACGGCTGAATCGAGGACTGAATGGAGGGCAGGATAGATGGTTGAATCGAGGACAGATGACGGATGACGGATAAGACCACGGAGGACTGAATGGAGGGCTGCGTTGAGGACTGAATGGATTTCCCGGCACCCGCCACCTGGGGCTGCCTCCTGCCACCCGAGACGGAGGCATCAAACTCAAGGGGAAACCGGAGACTGGATGATCGGCTGGGGTCATTGATCATGGCCGCGGCAAACTCCCTGGTTTCCGGTCTCCTTTTGATTGCGGGTGTCCCCAGCCGCTATCCGCTTACCGCCAACCGCCACCACCTATTTATTCATCAACAAAAAAGGGCCTTTCGGCCCTTTTGTCCGTGTGCGCTTACGCGCTCACTGCACGTCCTTCAGGAACTGCTGATACTGCGCTTCGGTCTGCGCGGCGTCCAGCTTGCCGGAGTGGATCAGGATGCGGAAGCGGAAGGTCTCGGACTGGCCGGCCTTCAGGGTGAAGTTGAGCGGCTTCTTGGAGGGGTTGCCCTTGGGGAATTCCTTGGCGCCGAACGGATTGGCGGCGAAGAGGCCGTAGCCGCGGCAATGCCAGTAGGTCGGGTAGGTGACGTTCTTCGGGTGGTCGAAGATGCCGACGCAGACGTCTTCGCCACGGACGTTGCCGGAGAGGGTCATCCACTTGGCGCGCGTGCTCCAGGCGTCCTTCTCGCCGACGAGACCTTCGCTGCTGAGGTAGACGCCGTTGACGCCGGTGTTGTCGAGCTTGGCGACCTTGGTCGGGATGCCGGCGGCGTCCGTGAAGATCTCAGCCTTGGTGGAAGGCTCCTCGAGGGCGCGGGTCACGCGGATGGCGATGGCGCCTTCCTTGGAGTCATTGAAGACGGCGTCCTTCTCCTGGGCGGTGAGGGTGATGATGCGGTCGATGATGCGCAGGTCCTTGGCGGCGCGGAAGACGATCTTCTCGTCCTGCTGCAGCACCTTGGAGCCGTCGGCCATGATCCAGTCCGAGGACACCTCGAGGGTCGCGGAGCCGGAGCCGCTGTTGATCGCCTTGATGCTCTTATGCTTCACCGCGCCGTAGGGCATCTTGCCCTTGTGGGTGAAGCCCTCGGGCGGGGAGTTCCAGAAGTCGGTGCCGTTGACGTCGCCGTAGTTGAACCATGAGGAGATATGGTGCGGGTGGTCGGTGCGCTCGCCGGCGACCTTCTCGAGCGGGAAGCCGCGGGTGAAGATGTTGCCCTGCGAGGTGCGGAGAGGGGAGAGCAGGGGCTTCTTCTGGTCGGCCCAGTAGACGTAGGAGGTGAAGGGCTGGCCGTCGACGAGGACGTCGACCTGCGACTTGTCCTTCTGTTCGACGAGCTTCACTTCCTGGGCGACGGCGGCTTGGCCGAACGCGGCGAGGAGGGCGAGGAGGGCGAGGGGGTGCTTCATGGGTGGACATAGGACATACCTGCCGCCGAAAAGTTGCCAACCTGAAAGCCCTCCGGAATTGACCAAGAAACGGCGTCCTGGCATCAGAAAATCGGCTTCCGTATGTCCGCCGACGCCGTAATCGTCTCCGTACCCCGCCATGCGTCTCCTCGCGCTCTTCCTTGCATCCGCCTGCGTCGCCGCCCCGGCCCTGCCGCCCGGCCCCGCCGTCCGCGTGCCGCCTGCGGCCTACAAGTCCGGCCAGACACCCGCCGACGCGATGCGCACGATGTCGCTCCCGCCCGGCTTCCAGGTCTCGCTCGTCGCGGCCGAGCCGAAGGTCGTCCAGCCGATCGCGATGTGCTTCGACGAACGCGGCCGCCTCTGGGTCGTGGAAGGCATGGCCTATCCGAAGAAGCGTCCGGACGGGCAGGGCGCCGATCGCATCCTCATCCTCGAGGACGTGAAGAGGGACGGTTCCTACGCGAAGGTCACGGTCTTCATGGAAGGCCTCAATCTCGTCTCCGGCATCGAAGTCGGCCACGGCGGCGTGTGGGTCGGTGCGGCTCCGGAATTCCTGTTCATCCCGAAGGACGCGGATGACAAGGCCGGCAAGCCGGTCGTGCTCCTCGACGGCTGGGGCTTCCACGACACGCACGAGACGCTCAACAGCTTCGTCTGGGGGCCGGACGGCTGGCTCTACGGCAACCACGGCGTGTTCACCCACTCGGTCGTGGGCAAGCCCGGCGCGCCCGACGCGGAGCGCAAGAAGATCAACGCCGGAGTCTGGCGTTATCACCCGACCCGCCACGTCTTCGAGATCTTCGCCGAAGGCACCAGCAACCCCTGGGGCCTCGATTACGACGCGCGCGGCGAGTTCTTCAACACCGCCTGCGTCATCCCGCACCTCTACCACATCCTGCCGGGCGCGCGTTACCAGCGTCAGGCCGGCCAGCATTTCAATCCCTACACCTACGACGACATCAAGACGATCGCCGACCACGCGCACTACGCGGGCGCGAAGATCCATCGTCCCGACGCCCTGAAGGTCCCCGAGACGACCGACGCCGTGGGCGGCGGCCACGCCCACTCGGGCCTCGCCATCTACAACGGCGACAATTTCCCCGCGGCCTACCGCGGCATGCTCATCTTCGGCAACCTGCACGGCCACCGCCTCGTCTCCGACCAGGTCGTGCCCGAGGGCAGCGGCTTCGCCGGCCGTCACGGCAACGATTTCCTGCGGAGCAACGACGCGACGTTCATCCCGGTCTCGCAGCGCGTCGGCCCCGACGGCGCGCTCTACGTGAGCGACTGGTCCGACGTCCAGGTCTGCCACAACAACACCCAGGAGATCTGGGACCGCACCAACGGACGCCTCTATCGCGTCAGCTTCGGCAATCCTGTCAGCCGCGCGGGCGACCTGACCCGTTGGACCTCCCATGAACTCGCCGGCGCCACGCTGGACGACGCCAACGAATACTTCGTACGCCAGGCCCGCAAGGTCCTCGCCGAGCGGGGCCCCGTCGAAGGCGCCGCCCGTCAGCTCCTCGTCGCGGCCCTGAAGGAGGCCGGTCCGGCGACCCGCCGACTCCGCGCGCTCTGGGCCCTGCAGTGCACCGGTTCGCTCGACGACGCGCTCCTCGCCGGGGCGCTCAAGGATACCGATGCCTCTGTCCGCGGCTGGGCCGTCCGCCTGATCGCCCAGCAGTGGACCGCCGGCGTGCCCGCCCTCGCGGAACTCGCCCAGACGGAGCCCTCCGCGCAGGTCCGCCGCGAACTCGCCTCCGCGCTCAGTTACCTGCCGCTCGCGCAGCGCGCGGCCATCGCCGAGCCGCTCCTCGCCCGGGCCGAGGACGCGTCGGATCATAACATCCCGCTGCTCCTCTGGTATGGCATCGAGCCGCTCGTCGGCGCCGACGCCGCCCGCGGCCTCGCCCTGGCGGAAGCCTGCCGGCATCCGCGCACCGTCGACTTCATCTACCGGCGTCTCGCCGGCGATCCCGTCGCGCGCGCCCAGGTGCTGGCGGTCGCCCTGCGCGTCTCGGACGCCGCGCGTCGCGCCACGCTCGTGAGCCGCGTGGTGGAAGGCGTGCGTCAGGCCGGTTCGTTCGTGCCGCCCGAAGGCTGGGGCACGCTCGTCACCGGCCTGCGCCAGGGCGCTTCGCCCGCGCTCCTCGCCGACCTGAACGAGCTGGACGCCCTTGCCGGCGACGAAGCCAGCCGAGCTTTCTATCGCGCCCATCTCGCCGACGAGAAAGCCCCGCTGCCCGCCCGTCAGCGAGCCCTCGCCGTGCTCGTCGCGGCCCGCGACCGCGCCGCCGCCCCGGTGGTCCATAAGGTCTTCGCCGAGAAGACCACGCCGTCCTTCCGTCGCGCGTTGATCCAGTCCCTCGCCACGGTCGGCGACGAAGCTTCACCCGCCGTGCTGCTTGGCCGTTTCGGCGTGTTCTCGCCCGAGCAGCGGGCCGACGCCGTCTCCGCCCTCGCGGGCGATGTCGCGGGCGGCAAGGCGTTGCTCGCCGCCGTCGAGGCCGGCAAGGCCGACAAGGCGCTGCTCTCGCCGCTCGTCATCCGTCAGCTGAAGTCGCTCGGCGACGGATCGCTCGACGCGCAGCTCGCCGCCGTCGTCGGCGTCGTCAACGCGGCCAAGGCCGACTTCGCCAAGAGCAAGGCCAGGTATGAGGCCATGCTGAAGCCCGAAGCCGTGCGCAAGGGCGACCTCGCGGCCGGCCGCCAGCTTTTCATGTCGACCTGCGGTATCTGCCATACCTTCGGCTATTCCGGCAACCAGGTCGGTCCCGGCCTCGCCGGCTCGAACATCGGCAAGCTCGATTACTTCCTCGAGAACGTCCTCAACCCCAACGGCGTCATCGGCAAGGACTACCAGCTCAACGTCTTCAAGCTGAAGGGCGGCGCCACTATGAGCGGCATCGTCCAGTTCGAAGACGCGCAGTCGTTCCGCCTCGTCATGCCGGGCGGCGCCAAGTTCACCGTCGCCAAGGCCGAGGTCGCCCAGCGCGAGATCCTGCCGATGTCGCTGATGCCGGAAGGCCTGCTCGACGCGCTCACCAAGGAACAGGTCATCAACCTCGTCGCCTATCTCCAGTATCCGGACGGCTTCCCGGCGACGGCGCCCGGCGTGTGGCGACTCGAGGGCGCGACCGAAGGCGAGACGCTGAAGGTCCTCGCCGTCACCGGCGGCAAGACCAGCGGGCAGAAGATGACGGCCTTCAAGGCCAGCCGTTGGAGCGGCAACGACCACCTCTGGTGGACGGGCGGCAAGGTCGGCGACACGCTGACGCTGGCCCTGCCGGTCGCGGCCAAGGGCACCTACGAAGTGAAGTTCGTCGGCACCAAGGCCCATGATTACGGCACCTTCGAGCTGCGTCTCGACGGCAGGCTCCTCGGCGAAGAGGGGTATGATTTCTACCATCCCGCCGAAGTCGTCACCACCGGCGAACTCAACGGCGGCCGCCACGAACTCGACGCCGGCGAACACCGTCTCGAGGTCAGGATCCTCGCCCCGAACCCCGCGGCCACCCCGCGGAACATGTTCGGGTTGGATTATCTGAAGCTGGAGAGGAAGTGAGGCGAGAGCCTTGAGGCCCTCGCCGAGAGGACTGAGTCGATGACGGATGACAGAGGACTGAATCGATTACGGAGGACGGAATGGAGGACTGTGTTGAGGGCTGAATGGAGGGCTGAATTGAGCGAAAAGCAGACGGAAGCTGCAGGTGGCGGGCTTTAATGTCGCCTCAGGTAGGGATGCGATGACATCGCATCCGCCTGACTTGAGGTAGGGTCGGCACCGCGTGCTGACCTAGTCGCCTCGGGTAGGGTTGAGCGCCCTCGCTCAACCCTACCCGAGGCAGGGACGTGATCACCTTCGCGTCCGCCCCTCGGGGATTGAAGACCGATAGGACAGCACGTGGTGCTGTCCCTGCCTTTAGATTCAGAAGCCCGCGCCTTTGACCTTCGTCTTCACGCGGATGAGGCGGTCCTTCGACGTGATGTAAAGGGTGTGACCGTCATCGCCCCAGGCGAGGTTGGCGGAGGCCTGACCGCAGAGGATCGAGCCAAGGTGCTTGCCTTCAGGGGACAGGATCAGGACACCCCCGGGACCGGTGGTCCAGATGTTGCCCTTGGCGTCGAGTTTGAGGCCATCGCAGGAACCAGGACGATCTTTGCCCTTGAGGGGCCCGGCGAGGAAGACGTCGCGCAGGCCCGAACCATCGAGGTTGCAGACGGCGACGCGCGGATTCTTGCCGTCGGAGACCGCGAGGTAGAGCGATTTCTGGTCGAGGCTCAGGGCGATGCCGTTCGGCCACTGGACTTCCTTGGTCACGAGCGAGACCTTGCCATCGGTCGAGAGCTTGTAGACGCCATGATAAGCGGTCTCGGACTTCTCGCCCTTAGGGATGCCGTAAGCGGGGTCGGTGAAGTAGATGGTGCCGTCCTTGGCGACGCAGAGGTCATTCGGGCTGTTGAAGCGCACGCCCTCATGGTTCTTGGTCGCGAGCGGCTCGAACTTGCCGTCGCCGCCCAGGCGGGCGACGCGGCGGGAACCGTGCTGGCAGAGCAGCATCCGGCCTTGGCCGTCGACGGCGAGGCCGTTGGAGCCCTGGTTGGCGGAGGGCGCATCCGTGCCGCTGGGCTTAAGGAAGACCGAAGCCACAGCGTCGCCTTCGATCCACTGGTAGGCGATGTTGTTCGGCACGTCGGAGAAGACGATACGTCCCTTATGCCAGACCGGGCCTTCGGACCACGAGTAGCCGCCGTTCGACACCGTCTCGATCTTGGCGTCGCTCGCGATCAGCGCGTCGAGCGCCGGGTCGAGCTTTTCGATGGACTGCTTCGGGCCGTCGGCGGCGACGGCGGTCAGGACGGAGAGGAAGAAGGCGGGGAGTAACTTCATGGCTGAAGGGGTAGGGCGGATTCAGACGGAGGCAAATCAAACAAGGCAAGGTGTCAGCGGTTTGCGGTTAGCGGATAGCGGTTTGGGATACGTTCGGGCAAAGGGAGACCGGATGATTGGGGTGGGCATTAGAAACCCCAGCCATTCATCCGGTCTCCGGTTTCCCTTTGAGTGAACACCATTGTCTCGAGGTAGGGCTGGCCATCCTTGGCCGGCCGCGGCCGAGCAGGGATGCTCGGCCCTGACCGATGCAGGCGTCAGGGCTTATTCATTCGGCCATCTGTCATCTGCCATCGATTCAGTCATCCATCCCGCAACTCAGTATCGTGACGCGGTCCCGACCCTGCCCAAGGCAAGCACTCCCCCGATACTCGATACTCCGAACTCGATACTCTCAGCATTCATCCCAACCTTGCCCCCCTCCCCAAAACCCTCCTTCCTCTTCCCCTGTGAAAGCCCTGCTCCTCACCGAATATAAGAAGATGTCCTACGTGGACGTGGCCGATCCGGTCTGCGGTCCGGACGACGTCCTGATCCAGGTCCGCGCCTGCGGGATCTGCGGTTCCGACATCCATGGTTACGACGGCTCCACGGGCCGCCGCATCCCCCCGCTGGTCATGGGCCACGAGGCCGCGGGCGTGATCGCCGGCGTCGGCGCCAAGGTCAAGGGTTTCGCCCCCGGCGACCGTGTGACCTTCGATTCCACGGTCTTCTGCGGCGGATGCGTCCACTGCCGGCGCGGTGACGTCAATCTCTGCGACAACCGCCAGGTCCTCGGCGTCTCCTGCGGCGATTACCGACGCCATGGCGCTTTCGCCGAGTTCGTGACCGTCCCCGCCCGCATCCTGCACCAGCTGCCCGCCGAGCTCGGTTTCGCCGAAGCCGCCATGATCGAGGCCGTCTCCGTGGGCGTCCACGCCGTCCGCCTGACCCCCGTCGCCCCGGGCGACACCGCCGTCGTGGTGGGCACCGGCATGATCGGCCTGCTCACGCTCCAGGCCGCCAAGATCGCGGGTTTCGCGCAGGTCATCGCCGTCGACACCGAGGACTCGCGCCTCGCCGTCGCCCAGGAGCTCGGCGCCACCCATAGCTTCAATCCCAAGACCGGCGGCGACCTCACCGAATACGTCAAGTCGCTCACCCAGGGGCAGGGCGCCGATGCCACGTTCGAGTGCGTCGGCCTCAACGCCACCGTCCTCTCCGCGATCAACGCCGTGCGCAAAGGCGGCACCGTGACGCTCGTCGGCAACCTCTCGCCCAAGACCGAGCTCCCGCTCCAGACCGTCGTCACCCGCCAGCTTCGCCTGCAGGGTTCCTGCGCCTCGGCCGGCGAGATCCCGCGCTGCATCGAGCTGCTCGCCACCAAGCAGATCAAGGTCGACAAGATCATCTCCGCGGTCGCTCCGCTGGAGCAGGGCGCCGACTGGTTCGCCAAGCTCTACGCGGGCGCTCCGGGCGTCATGAAGGTCATCCTCGCCCCGCAAGCCTGACCAATAGAATCAATGGCTTTCTTCGATCTCACCGGCAAGGTCGCCTTCATCACCGGCACCAGCCGCGGCCTCGGCCAATACTTCGCCCGCGCCCTCGCGCAGGCCGGCGCCGACATCGCGATGTCGAGCCGCGACGCCGCCAAGCTCGCCCCGTTCCGCCGGGAGATCGAGGCCCTCGGACGTCGCACCTGCGGCGTCGACCTCGACGTCCGCGACCACGCCAGCATCAAGGCCGCCGTGGCCGAAGTGGAGAAGCAGATGGGCCGCATCGACATCCTCGTGAACAACGCCGGCTGCAACGCGCGCAAGCCGGCCCTCGAGGTCACCTGGGACGACTGGAACATGGTCCTCGACACCAATCTCCGCGGCACGTTCTTCACCGCCCAGGCCGTCGCGCCGGGCATGATCTCCCGCGGTTACGGCCGCATCGTGAACATCGGCTCCGTGACCTGCGTCGCCGGTTACGCCGGCCTTGCCCCGTATGGCGCGAGCCGCGGCGGCGTGAAGCAGCTCACGATGAGCCTCGCCGACGACTGGGGCCGCCATGGCGTCACCGTCAACTGCCTCGCCCCGGGTTGGTTCAAGACCGCCCAGAACGCCGTCCTCTACGAGAACCGCGAATGGGTGGAGTATCTCTGCGACCGCATCCCGCTCAAGCGACCCGGCGCGCCGGATGACCTCGCCGGCCCGGTCGTCTTCCTCGCGTCGGAAGAGAGCCGCTACGTGACCGGCCAGACCTTGTTGGTTGACGGCGGCATCAGCACGGGTGCTACTCGTGCCACGGTCGCCCCGCCGAAACCCTGAACCCCTCGCGCCATGCTTTTCGCCCTGCTCGCCATCGCCGTCCTGGTCCTGTTGGTGACCTGGCTGAAGCTCAATCCCTTCATCGCGCTGCTGATCAGCTCGCTCGCGCTGGGGGCGATGGTCGCCGTCTCCGCCGGCGGCCTCGCCATGACGGAGGTCCTCAAGGCCTTCCAGACGGGCTTCGGCAACACCCTGGCCGGGACCGGCGCCATCATCGTGCTGGGGGTCGTCTTCGGCAAATTGCTCGCCGAATCGGGCGGGGCAGGGGTGCTTGCGAAGCAGTTCATCCGCAGCCTCGGGCCTTCCCGGATCGGCCTCTGCATCATCCTGCTGGCCCTGTGCGTGGGCATGACGACTTGGTTCGCCGTCGGCCTGCTGCTCATCCTGCCGATCGTCATCACCTTGGCCAAGGAGACCGGCAAGCCCTTCCTGCTGCTCGTCCTGCCGCTGCTGTCGTTCCTTTCCGTCATGCACGGGCTGATGCCGCCGCACCCCGGCCCCGTCATCGCGATCGAATCCCTGCACGCGAGCATGGGCATGGTCATCCTCTGGGCGCTCGTCCTAGGCATTCCCGTCGCCGCCATCGCCGGTCCGTTCTTCGCGCGGCTCGCCGTCCGGCGGGTCGAGGTCGCCACGCCTGAGTTCACGCCGTCCGTCGCCGCCGGCCAGGTGCTGCCGACCTTCGGCCTGACGATCTTCACCGTCCTGCTTCCCGTCATCCTGCTCTTGAGCGGCACGGTCGTCGAGGTGCTGGCGAAGAGCCCCTCGGCGCAGGAGTATTTCGCCCGGAACGGACTCACCCCGCCTGAGCAGAGCCTCTGGGGCAAGGTCGGCCTCTTCCTCGGACACCCCGTGATCGCCCTGCTTTCATCGGTGCTTTTCGCGATGTGGGCCTTCGGGAAGCGGTGCGGGCGGAGCGCCGCCGAACTGTTGAGGTTCTCCGAGCAGAGCGTGTCCGGCATCGGCATGACCCTCGTCCTGGTCGGCGCCGGGGGCGGCTTCGCGCTCGTCATGCGCACGGCGGGCGTGGACAAGCAGCTCGCCGAACTGGCGGCCTCCGCGGGCCTGCCCTTGCTCGTCTACGGCTGGCTCGTCTCGGCCTTCATCCGCGTCGCCACCGGTTCGGCGACCGTCGCGATCACCGTCGCTTCCGGCTTCATCGCGCCCGTCCTCGCGGCGAACCCCGGCACGAATCCTGAGCTCATGGTCATCTCCATCGGCTGCGGCTCGCTCTTCCTCTCGCACCTCAACGACAGCGGTTTCTGGATGGTCAAGGAATGCCTCGGACTGTCGGTCGGCCAGACCCTGCGCACCTGGACGATCACCGAGACCTTGATCGGTTTTTCGGGTCTCGGCATGGCGTTGTTGGCGGAGCAGGTGCTGAAGTTCCTAGGGTAGGGGTAGGGGGTAGGGGTGCCCAGAGTATCGAGTTTGGAGTCTCGAGTATCCGGGGAGTGGTGGCCTCGGGGTAGGGTTGAGCGTCCTCGCTCAGCCGCGGCCGACCAAGGGTGGTCAGCCCTACCTAGGGACAAAATCCACAGGGGAACCGGAGGCCTGATGATTGGCTGGGGATCTATGTTCGCCGCATCCCATCCGGTCTCCGGTTCCCCTACGCGCAAATTTGTTCCGAATCCCCATTCCGCCCAGACCGGACCTATTTGATTACCCAGCCTGTGAATAATTTCTTAAATGCAAATAACCTTCATTTAATGGATTAAAATAGTCATTTAACTCAATTAATGAGCGTTATTTACGATTTTTTGACATATAAATAATTACCGAGATGGGCTAGCGGGATTTTAACCTGCAAAAGCAGAAAAAGGGACAAAAACGATTGTGCCGATGGGGTGATTACCCCAAGATTTTCCTATCCCCAACTTAAGCCACCCCCCCTCGGTGGCTTTTCAAAAATTTATAATAATGAAAAGTCCGAAGACCCGCCCCCTGTTTTCCCGCGCATCGCTCATGGTCGCCGCGGCCATGCTCGCCGTCGGCGCCCCTAAGCCCGCCAAAGCCGCCAACATCTTCTGGGACGCCAATGGCGCCGCGGTCGGCACCGGCGGCGCAGGCACCTGGCTCAACGCCGGTAGCCCTTCGTGGGTGAACGCCGGCGCGGCCACCTCGATCACCGGCACGGATCCCGCCATCGATTACGCCTTCACCGCCAACGATATCGGCTATTTCACGGGTGAAGGCGCCGAAGTCACCTTGGGCGAAAACATCACCGTCGGCGGTCTGGTCTTCGCCGGCGTCTCCTTCGCGACGCGTAATGACTACGCCCTGACGGGTTCCACCCTCACCTTGGCGACGCCGGTCGGGCTGACGGCGCCGACGATCCGCGTCGACCTCGGCGCACGCGTAACGATCGACTCGCAGCTGGCCGGAACCTCCGGGCTCATCAAGACCGGCAACGGCACGCTGGTGCTGACCAATCTCACGAACACGCTCGACGGCGGCATCTTCATCAAGGCCGGCGCGGTCGTGGTCACGGATTCCGCACAGCTCGGCGTGGGCTCGCGTCCGATCATGGTCACGGGCTGGGGCAGCACGGGCTCGCCCGGCATCACCGGCGGCGCCCTCGTCGTGCAGGCTCCCGATGCGATCAACGGCATCACCTTCTCCCGCGACGTGAGCGCTTCCGGACGCGGCCCCGGCTCCCTCAACGGCTCCGGCGCGCTCGTTTCCGTCGGCAGCAACACCTTCACCGGGGCCATCGGACTCGGCGGTTCGGCCGCGTCGTCCCGCTTCACCGCCGCCTCCGGCGTCACCACCTTCAGCGGCGACGTCCACCTCGGCGCCGGCAGCGAGGTGGTCTTCTATGGCAACGGCAACACGGTCATCTCCGGCGAGGTCAACAACCATGACTATTCCCAGGACCGCATCATCAAGACCGGTCTCATCTACGGCACGACCCTCTGGCTGCAGAACGACCAGAACACCTTCACCTCCGGCATCCGCATCGACTCCGGCACCGTGCGCGTCGGCTCCGCGGGCGCGCTCGGTCTGAACACCGGACGTCTGGCGGTCGACCTCAACAACGGTCGTCTGGAAGTCCGCAGCGACCTGCTCGGCGATTTCGCCTCGAAGAACGTCTTCGTCCGCGACAACACCAACAGCTACGTCTTCGTCGACCATGCCTTGGACAGCGCCGCCGTCGGCGGGAATTTCCAGTTCGGCGAACTCAACGCCGCCCGCAGCAACACGTGGTTCTATCTGAATAGCCGCAACGGTTTCGGCGCCACCTTCTCGGGTCTCTTCGACATCGGGACCGGAGGGAACCTGATCGGCGGAGGCGGAGGGAACAACGCGGGCATCAACAACGACGGCAACGGACTGCTCATCCTCGACGCCAACCTCTGGAAGCAGGGCGACGCCACCGCCCGTCGTTTCTACATCCGCGGCAACGGCGACACCCTGATCACCGGCAGCCTCCTGCAGTCCCACGCCACCGCCGCGCATGCCTTCTCCAAGGAAGGCCTGGGCTACCTTACGTTGCTCGGCACCGCCGGCACGACCCGCGGCTCCGTCGACATCGTCGGCGGCACCGTCGAGATCCGCGGCGTCGGCGCTTTCGCCAACGCCAGCACCATCAACCTCGGCGGCGGCAGCACCACCAGCGACCAGCCCGGCACCCTCGTCTACGCCGGGGCCGGTGAGACGCTGGCCAAGCCTATCCTGCTGGCGGGCAAGCGCGCCAATTCCATCCCGATGCTGGTCTCCAGCGGTACGGGCGCCCTGGTCCTGACCGGCGCGATCACCGCGGCGGACACCATCTCGAAGACTTTCCGTCTCGGCGGCACGAACGCCGACGACAACACCATCGCGTCGACCATCGCCAACAACAGCGGCACGATCACCACGAGCCTGCAGAAGATGGGCTCGGGCACCTGGGTCCTCGCGCCGACCGCGAACAACACCCTCACCGGCACGACCACCGTCACCAACGGCACGCTCAAGCTCCGCGAAGTCTCGGCCAACGTCGACATCCTGCCCGATGCGTCGGCGGTCGTCTTCAACGTCGATCCTTTCAGCTACGCCGCCGGCGGCTTGCTTCGCTACGAAGGCGCGGCCGCCTCGTTGAGCACCGAGACCCTCGGCGCGCTCACCCCGACGGCCGGTCACGCCCGGGTCCAGTCCGCCGCGGTCGGCGGCGGCACCGCGGCGCTCACCTTCGCTTCCCTGGCCGCCCGCGGCGCCGGCGCCACGCTTGACCTCTCGTCCGTCAACGGCGGCACGATCGCCTTCACCGGCGCGACCACGGGCAGCAACGGCATCGTCGGTGGCTGGGCCACCTTCGGTGGCGTCGATTGGCTCGCGACCGGCTCCGCCGCCGCCGCCCTTTCGAGCTACGATCCGTTGGCTTCTTCCGGGCTTTCGGCGACCAATAACTACCTTTCCGCCGCTGACCTCACCGTCGCAGGTGCGGAGTCCGTCAATTCCCTCAAGCTCGCCGGCGCGCAGACGCTGACGCTCGGAGGCCTCCTCACGATCGGTACCGGCGGCGTGCTCTTCAATAACAGCACCGGCGCCGCCACGATCGCGGGCGGGACCCTCGGAGCTTCTGCGACCGAGGTCATCGTGACCACGGGTGGTTCGAATTCCGCCAACGCTCTGACCATCAGCTCTTTGATCTCCGATGGCGCCGGCTCCTTCACCAAGGCCGGTGAAGGGCTGGTCGTCATCACCGGCGCCAATGCCTATACCGGCGCCACGACGATCAACCAAGGCTCCGTGCAGATGTCCGGCGCGACCGCGGCTCTCGGCTCCAATTCCAACCTCAACCTCCGCCAGGGGACGACCCTCGACCTCAACGGCGCCGGCGCTTCCGTCTCCACCTGGAACACGGCCGTCGCGGCCCCGCGCATCCTCATCGGCGCCCTCGCCGGCACGGGCTCGGTCGTCAATACGAACGCGGCTCCTTCGATCCTGAGCCTCGGCAACGGCAACGGCAACGGCACCTTCAACGGTCTGATCAGCCAGGCCGCCGGCGCCATCACCGTCGTCAAGAACGGCAGCGGCACGCAGTCCCTCACCGGCCTCAATACCTACACCGGCCCGACCGTCATCCGTGGCGGCACCCTCGCGGTCAGCTCCCTCGCCAGCATCGGTCAGCCTTCCTCCATCGGCCGAGGGGACGCCACCGATGCCGCCACCAACGCCGGCTCCCTCATCTTCGAGAACGGCATCCTTCTCTACACCGGCTCGCAAGGGACGACCTACGACAACAGCCGCGTCGTCAACATCTTCCAGGCCACCCAGACTCCTTCGGTCGCCATCGACCGCCTTTTCACCCTCGCGGGCAACGCCGAAATCCAGTCCTACGGCACCTATGGTTCCGGCACGATGGGGCGCACGGACAATAACGCCGCGCTCGTCTTCACCAACACGGGTGACGTCGCGTTCCTCGGCGCGGGCAACCGCACGCTGACCCTCTCCGGAAACTCCAACGGTGACAATCAGATCAACCTCCGCCTGATCGATAATCCGAACGGCGGCACCCTGAGCGTCAACCGTACCGGCTACACCGCTTACTGGACCCTAGGTAACCAGAACAACACCTACTCCGGACCGACCAGCATCTCCGGCGGCGCGCTCATCGCGATCGACGGCGCCTCGTTGCCGACCGCTTCCAATCTCCGATTCAGTCAGGATTGGGCCGGGAACTCCTTCTTCCAGTCCGTCGGCACCTTCGACCGTCAGGTCGGCGCCGGCGCCGACCAGTGGCAGGCCGGTCCGCTGACCGGTTTCGCCGGTTTCGCCGCCGACCGTTCCAAGTTCGTCGTCGATTGGACCGGACAGAATCTGATCTGGGGCAACGCCGACGGCACCTCCGGCTTCCTCAAAGGCTCCACTTTGGCGCTGAACAACGGCAACTCCCTGGCCGAAATCGAGGTCCGCGGTAATTTCGAGATCCGTCCCAACACCGACGTCCCGACCGGCCTCGTCGCCAACGCTTCCACCAACGCCACGATCACGCTCACGGGCGGCAACGCCTCCCTGATCTCCGTCGGTCAGCTGGTCACTGGTACCGGCATCCCGGCCAACACCTACATCACCGGTTTCAACACCGCCACCCAGATCAACCTCAGCCAGAACGTCAACGTCGCCGCCGGCGTCGCCTTGGCCGTCAGCGGCGCGGGTTGGCGCGACATCCTCGTCAACGACAACGGCTTCACCGGCCTGGATTACGCCACGATCTCGGGCGTGATCTCCGGCACCGGTAACCTCGGCAAGCAGGGCGGCGGTCCGCTGATCCTCGGCGACGCGAACACCTTCTCGGGGAACATGATCCTGCGCAACGAGCAGCTGATCGTCTCCTCCATCGGCGCCGACGGCGTCACGTCTTCCTCGCTCGGCACCAACGTCTCCGGCGGCTGGCTCGAGCTCGGCAATCCCGGCGGCGGCAACTCCGTGACCCTCACCTACGTCGGCCCCGGCGAAACCACCACCCGCGCGATCTATCTTTCCGGCACGACCGGCGTCCGCCGCATCGAGTCGAGCGGTTCCGGTCCCCTGACCCTCACGAGCCTGCTCAATACCAGTTCGACCAACGGGCTCACCGCGTTCACTTCGACCAACAACCGCCAGCTCGAGCTGCGCGGGGTCAACACCGACTTCAATACCATCAGCTCCGACCTGGCTAATGCCTCGTCCACGCAGGCGCTCCGCGTCTACAAGGCGGACCAAGGCCTCTGGGTCCTCGCCGGCGCCAACACCTTCACCGGCGGCGTCCGCGTCGACGGCGGCTCCCTTGGTTTCACCACGGCCGCCGCCATGGGCTCCCGCCCCAACGCCGGCGGCACGGTCAACGCCGTGTCGAACAGCAAGACCGTCGTCCTGCAGTCAGGCAACACCACCGGGCTGGCCGTAGGCACCTACGTCAACGGACCAGGCCTCGGCTTCGGCGACACCGTGGCGTCCGTCACCAACTCCACGACCTTCACGTTGACCGCCTCCGGGAACCGGACCATGGCGGCCGGCCACCCGGTGGTCTTCGGCGGCCTCATGCTCAGCAACGGCGCGGTCTTCTCCGCGGATCCGTCCGGGCTCACCCTCGATTTCCCGGTCATCATCAACAATAACGCCACGGGCGGCTTCACCGGCCTGGCTCCGATCACCGTCAACGCCAACATCTACAAGATCCAGGGCGGCAACGACATCAATCTCTCCAATAACCTGGAGAACGGGGCGGTCCTGACGATCAACGGCGACTACGTCAGCTGGCAGAATGACGGCACCCTTACGACCCGCACCCTTAACATCCGCGGACAAGGGGCCTACACCGACTGGAACGGCGTCATCAAGAACGGTCTCACCGCCAACTCCAACACCCGCCTTTCGCTCAACGTCCCGAACGCCTCCGTGCTCCGCCTGGGGGGAGCCACGCCCAATACCCATACCGGCGGCGTCTATCTCTACCAAGGGTCGCTGCTGCTCGCCAAGGCCGGCGCCCTCGGCACGGGCCCCTTGGAGCTCCAAGGAGGCACCGTCCGCGGCGATGGCATCGTCCTGACCGGAGCCAACAAGATCACGAATCTCGTCCGCCTGTGGGGCGAAGCCACCAAGTTCGTCGGCACGGATTCGATCGAGCTCGGCGGCGTCCTGCAGAACGGCGGTGGCAACCGCTACCTCTTCAATGACATCGGCGGCGCCGGTACGCTGGACCTCACCGGCGGCGTCCAGCTGTCCAACGACAGCACGAACCGCATCCTCGTCCTCCAAGGTGCCGGCACGACGAACTTCGCCTCGCCGATCGTCAACGGCAGCACCTCCACCTCCGGCAGCCTCTATCTCCGCGGCACCGGCAGGGCCAACCTGACGGCGGCCAACACCTTCGGCGGAGAGCTCCGCATCGACCGCGGTACCGCCGTGCTCAGCGGCGCCGGCACGCTCGCCGGCGGCGTCTACGTCCGCAACAAAGGCGAGTTCATCCTGGATAACGGCTCCCAGAACCTCGCCCGCATCTCCGGCCGGGCGGTCCAGATCGAGAACGGCGCCCTCTTCCGCCTCATCGGCAACGCCGCCGGCACCACCGAGACGGCCGGCGCGCTCACCCTCCGCGAAGGCGCGGGAAGGATCCTCATGTCCGGGGCGGGCGTCAACACCTTGGGCTTCGCCTCCGTCAGCTTCGCCAACTCCGGCTCGGTGCTCGACCTCTACGGCATCACCGACCTCGGCGCCGGCAACTTCGTCAAATTCACCGCCGTCCCCACGCACGCCAACTTCGTGCAGGGCGTCGAGACGCGCATCGGCGTCGCCGGCGACGATTTCGCCACCTACTCCGCGGCTTCCAACGCCAACGTCGCCGCGTTCTCCGGTTATGCCGGCGTGACGACGCTCGCCGACGCCGCCCTGGTGGCCACGGCGACCGCCAAGGTCACCTCGGCCTACTCGGCCGACGACCTCACCGCGATGCGGTCGACCTTGAACGCCCTCGCCGTGTCCGACGCGACCGCGCGCGACATCGCGGGGCCGCAGTTCTCGACGCTCTCCCTCACCTCGGGCGGCCTCCTCTTCGGCCGCGCCGCGGGCGTCGGTCCGGTCACGCATACCCTTTCCGTGCCGCGCCTCGAGCTCGGCTCCGCCGCGGCTCCCGTCGGGGGTTTCTTCCAGGTGATGGACGGCGTCACCGTCGACCTCACCGGACAGGTCACCGCGGGCTCCACCTTCACGAAGATGGGCGCGGGCACCCTCCTGCTCAGCAGCCGTCAGTTCTGGAGCAGCACGACCAACATCACGGGAGGCACCATCAAGCTCGGCCTCGACAACGCGATCTACCCCTCGGGCCAGAACTACTTCGTCAACGCCTTGGGCGGCACCTTCGACCTCAACGGTTTCACCCAGTATACCGGGTACATGAGCAACGGCGGCCAGACCGATGGCGGCGGCCTTCTCACCAGTTCCACCGGTGCCGGCACGTTTGTCACCAACCTGCCCGGCGCCAGCGTCAATTTCCACGGCACCACCTCCGGCGCCAACGTGAACTTCGGACGCGTCGGCGGCTATACCTACACGATGACCGGCGCGCTCGGCCATGGCGGTGTCACCGTCTTCGCCGGCGGCAGCAACACCCTCACGGACGAAGGCAGCATCCTCAACACCTCCCAGCTGATCCTCAACTACGCGACGTTCACGGTCGACACGAACGGCGCCATCAAGCTCGTCAACAACAACCGCATCAGCGACAGCGCGCCGGTGACGATGCGCGGCGGCGTGCTCATCTATTCCGGCCTCGCCCGCGAGGACGTCGGCGAACGTTTCGGCGCCCTGACGATCGCCGAAGGCGGCAACACGCTCACCGCCAACAACGGCGGCGGCGACTGGGTCACCACCACGATGAGCTTCCCGTCGCTCACCCGCGCCGCCGGCACCACCGTCAATTTCACGGGCTCCAACCTGGGCATGGGCGGTCAGGTCTCCCGCATCGTCTTCGACGCCCCGTTGGCCTCCCAGCCCAACGGCATCCTCGGGGCCTGGGCCATCGCCAACTGGAACGATTACGCCGCCTACGATCCCATCAACGGCGTCGGCGTGGTGGGGCAGGGCGGTTACGGCGTCTACGCCGGCACCTTCGGCCCGGGCAAGAACACGCAGCTCGTCGCCGTGCAGGACACCGTCACCGCGCTTCCGGCCGGCGGCGCCACCTCGGCGGTGCTCAAGCTCGCCGGTCGTGCCTCCAACCGCGTCACCTTCGCGGCTCCGGGCGACGTCCTCAACCTCCAGTACGGCGGTCTTCTCCGCAGCAACGACGCCTTCGACGGCATCATCGGCGACCTCACCAGCCGCGGTGTCCTTACCGCGGGCGGGACGGAGTCTTCCGGCGTGCGCGAGCTCGTCATCTTCAACCAGGCCAAAGGTAATCCCACCTTCGGCAGCGCCGCCACCACCAGCGGCTCGCCCGTCGTCACCGGCGTCTACGCCTGGGGCCTCCGCCCCGGCATGACCGTCACCAACGGAAACTTCATCACCGGCACCACCGTCGTCAGCGTCGACACCGACAACCAAGTCACCCTGAGCACCAACGCCACCGCGAGCGCGACCGGACAGACCCTCACGGGTGGATCGTTCGTCTCCGGCGCCACGACCTCGGGCTCGACCGCGGTCTCGATGAACTCGACCGTGGGCATCGGCCCCGGCATGACCATCACCGGCACGGGCATCCCCGTGGGCGCCTTCGTCGTCTCCGTCGACGGCCCGACCCAGGTCACGATCTCCCGTCCCGCCGAATCCACCCAATCCAACCAGTCCTGGACGGTCGGCGTCAGCGAACTCGTCGTCAACTCGGTCATCGCGGACAACGGCGCCGGCAACTCCGTGGCGCTCACCAAGTCCGGCAACGGCACCCTCACCCTCACGGCCGCGAACACCTATACCGGCGGCACGGTCGTCAACCAAGGCGTGGTCAACGTCACCGCCTCCGCGAACGGCATCGTCGTCATCCCGGCGGGCGGCGTGACCGTCAACGGCGGTCAGTCGGGCGCCTTCGCCTGGCTCAACGTCCTTTCCCAGGGCGCCATCGATGCCTCCAACGCCGTCACCATCAACGGTTCCGGCCGGCTCACCTTCCCCAACGCCACCGACAACGCGCTCGTCGGCCTGACGTTCAACAACTCGGGCGGCGAGTACGGCGGCTCGAACCTTTCTTACGTCGGCGTCGGCACCAACAGCATCCTGCGCCTCTCCTCGCTGACCCCGATCGTCGCCACCTCCAACAACGCGCGCATCACTTCCTCGGTCGCGGGCGGCAATCTCCTCCTGGCTCCGGGGGTCAACACCATCAGCGTCGCCGGCATCCGCCTGCCTGGCGAAGCCGGCGTCTACGCCGAACTCACGCCCACGCTCAACATCACCTCCAACGTCACCGGCACGGGCGTCTCCGTCGTGAAGACCGGGGACGGTCTGCTCCAGCTCGGCGGCCAGAACTCCTTCAGCGGAGGCCTCACGGTCTCGGCGGGCGGCGTCGTGCTCGGCTCCAGCAGCACGCCCCAGCAGGGCGGCCTCGGCCTGGCCTCCGGTCCGCTCGGCGCGGGCGCGGTGACCTTCGCCGCCGGCACCACGCTCTTCGTCGACAACAACGACCGCGCGATCGGCAACGACCTCGTCTTCTCCGGTTTGCCGACGTTCAACAACACCGGCACGACCCGCCGGACGCTCACGCTCAACGGCGAACTCACCCTCGGCCAGACCGCCGGCGTCGCCCCGGTGCGCATCGACAGCCCGTATCTCGTGGTGGCCATGCTCGGACAGATCCCGAACATCGCCGACATCACGTCCTTCCAGGTGCAGGGTCTCGGCCAGCTGGTCTTCAACGCCGCCGGCTACACCGGTGACTTCTACGCCACCGCCCTGGGCAACACCGCCGCGGTCTCGCTCCTCGCGGACGGCGACGGCTCGGCCCAGCCGCAGACCATCACGCTGCCGGGCGCCGTCATCTTCGACGCCGGCATCGTCCCGAACATCACCGTCGGCCGCGCCGGCGGCACCTTGCCGCTCAACCAGGCGCTCAACAAGACGATCGCCCCGGGCGCCATCTCCAATCTGGGCTCCGGCCTCACGCTGACCAACAACAACGGCTACGGGCTCCTCGTCAGCCAGCCGCTGACGGTCGCCGCCAACGCCGTCTTCTCGGTCTCCGGCGCCTCGCTCCACAACGTCACCCAGGGACTGACCTTCGCGGGCAAGGTCTCCGGCGCCGGCCTCACGAAGACCGGCAACGGCACCCTCGTGCTCGGCGACGCCACCAATGATTTCATCGGCGACGTGGTCGTC
>Ga0222713_10001006_pt1 | contig 32188 bp, 38 predicted proteins | sample C33_649DmetaG_FD_165061 | JGI IMG/M metagenome (GOLD analysis project Ga0222713, IMG submission 165061) | Estuarine water microbial communities from San Francisco Bay, California, United States - C33_649D | ecosystem: Environmental > Aquatic > Marine > Unclassified | place: USA: California... | reverse complement strand
TATCACCCACAGCCTCAGGAAAATCCTTGATGATTTATTCCCTTGTAAGGTATTATGTAGATAAAGGACAAAAAATTCTTCTAGTTGTTCCAACGACATCTTTGGTAGAGCAGATGTACAAGGATTTCCAAGACTATGGTTGGGATGCTGAATCATATTGTCACCGTATCTATTCCGGTAGAGAAAAAACAAATGAACATCCAGTTACGATTACAACTTGGCAATCTGTTTATAAACTAGAAAGATCATTTTTTGAAGATTATAGTGTAATTATAGGTGATGAAGCTCATTTATTCAAGTCCAAGTCTCTTGTAGAGATTATGACTAAACTTCATCATGCAAAATATCGTTTTGGATTTACTGGAACTTTAGATGGAACTCAAACTCACAAATGGGTTTTAGAAGGTCTGTTTGGCCCATCATATAAAGTAACCAAAACTGATGAGTTAATGCGACAAGGACATCTTTCGCAATTGGATATTCAATGTATAGTTCTCAAACATTCTCCGCAAAAGTTTGAAACCTATGAAGATGAAATTCAATATTTAATTTCTCATCAACAAAGAAATAAATTCATAACAAACCTTGCATTGGATCTAAAAGGAAATACCCTTGTTCTTTTTTCAAGAGTAGAATCTCATGGAGCAATACTTTATGAAAGGATAAATACTAACAAGCGAAATGATCGTAAAGTATTTTTTATTCATGGTGGAGTTGATACCGAAGAAAGAGAATTGGTTAGAGAAATTACAGAAAGAGAAAACAACGCAATCATTGTTGCTTCTTACGGAACTTTTTCTACCGGTATCAATATTAAAAATCTTCACAATGTCATTTTTGCTTCTCCAAGTAAATCTAGAATCAGAAATCTTCAAAGTATAGGTCGTGTTCTAAGGAAAGGAAAAAACAAAGCAAAAGCAACTCTGTATGATATTGCTGATGACTGTACTTATAACTCAAGAAAAAATTATACTTTAAATCACTTGATAGAAAGAATTAAAATTTATAACGAAGAAAACTTTAACTATGAAATAATCACCATACAACTTAAGAAAAAATGATAGAAGATGATTTTTACTGCACTCTTAAATTAAAAACAGGCGAAGAGATCTTTGCTAAAGTTGCTGCCTCTGAAGAAGAAGACAGAACTATTTTAATTATTTCTAACCCAATCACTATTAATGAGATTAAAAGTAGAACAGGTATTGCTGGATATAAAATAGAACCTTGGTTAAAAACAACCAAAGAAGATATGTTCATTATTAATCTTGAAGATGTCTTGACTCTTTCCGAATCTTCTGATATTGAAATGATTATGATGTATCAATCCTACGTAAGACAATCAAGCAGAGAGAAGAATAACGAACCAAAGTTGAGTCGTAAAATGGGATATATTGCCAATGTCAATGATGCAAAGGAGCTCTTGGAGAAGCTTTATAAAAATAGCTAAAGTTAATCTTATCAACCTCCACAAAGGTAATTGTATCAACTTTTGAATACCTTGTCAAGCATTTATATAAATGCTATAATTCATACATATTATGAGTTAACCTAATGATAACTACAGCAGTTATGACCAAAAGAAAGAGGTCAGAGCACTACGTAAACAACAAAGAGTTTCTTGCAGCACTGATTAAATATCGGGAAGATAAAGAGATTGCAGAAATTCAGGGAAAACCAAAGCCCCCTATTCCAAGGTATATTGGAGAGTGCTTTCTTAAGATTGCCAATCACCTGTCTTTTAAACCAAACTTCGTGAACTACATGTTCAAGGAAGATATGATTTCTGATGGTATTGAAAACTGTGTTCAGTACATTCACAATTTCAATCCAGAGAAGTCACAAAATCCTTTTGCATACTTCACTCAAATTATTCACTACGCTTTCCTTCGTCGTATTCAAAGAGAGAAGCGTCAATTGGAAATCAAAAATAAAATCCTTGAGCGTTCTGGTTTCTCTGAAGTTTTCTCTGATGACAACTCGGTTGACGGGGGGAACTATTCCGATTATAATAGCATCAAAGATGGTGTCCATTCGAAACTTCGCTATTGAATGAAAGTAGCAATTATTACAGACCAACATTTTGGTGCAAGAAAGAATTCTAAACTCTTTCATGATTATTTCCTGAAGTTCTATAATAACGTATTTTTCCCTACGCTCGAAGAGCAAGGGATTACTACTGTGGTAGATATGGGAGATACTTTTGATAGTCGTAAAGGAATTGATTTTTCTGCACTATCTTGGGCTAAAAATAATTACTATGACCGTCTCCAAGAAATGGGAGTAAAGGTTCATACAATTGTTGGAAATCATACTGCATATTATAAGAATACTAACAATGTAAATGCAGTTGATTTGCTTTTACGTGAGTACGATAATGTGACTGTATATTCAGAACCAACCGAAGTGATGTTGGATAAACTCCGAACACTTTTTATACCCTGGATTAATCAAGAAAATGAGGAAAGCACTCTCAAACTTATTCAAAAGACAACTTGCCCGTGTGCGATGGGGCACCTTGAACTCCAAGGATTTAGAGTTAATAAACAAATCGTCATGGAGCATGGTTTGGAGGGCAAACTATTTGGTAAGTTCACCAGGGTCTACTCGGGACACTATCACACTCGATCGACTGATGGAACAGTCTTCTATCTAGGAAATCCTTATGAGATTTATTGGACTGATGTAGGAGATACTAGAGGATTCACTATTTTTGATACGGAAACAATAACTCATGAGCATGTAAATAATCCCTATAAAATGTTCTATAACATTTATTATGAGGATACGGACTATCAAACATTCGATACTCGTGAGTATGAAAATAAAATTGTAAAAGTTATCGTTCGCAAAAAGACAGATACTAAAAAGTTTGAAAAGTTTATTGATAAACTTTATGCATCTAACATTGCAGAACTTAAAATTATTGAAAACTTTGATATTCAGGAACCTCAAGAGTTTGAAGCATTTGAAAGCGAAGATACTATTTCTATCCTGAATAGATATATTGAGGAGGCAGAAATTAATCTTGATAAATCAATTATTCAAAAGATGATGCATGAGATCTATCAAGAAGCATGTGAATTAGTTTAAATGTTTATTCTAACAATTAATGGCAGAGAAACCGAAGGTGCATATTCTGTAGTAGATGATGAAGGAGAGCATATCCTCTATCTTTTTCAGGAAGAAGATGATGCTGTTCGGTATGCTATGATGTTAGAAGAAGATGGATATCCAGAAATGCATATAATTGAAATTGAAGATGAAGTGATGATAAAAACTTGCGAAATGCACGGATACCAGTATACTGTTATCACACCTGACGATATTGTAATTCCCCCAAACACTGAACATGATTTTATTTAAGACTATTCGTTGGAAGAACTTCTTAAGTACTGGGAATCAATATACGGAAGTTGATTTCACAAAAAATAGAACCAATCTAATCGTCGGTACAAACGGTGCTGGTAAAAGTACTGTTTTAGACGCACTTACATTTTCTTTGTTTGGAAAGCCATTTCGTAAGATTAATAAACCCCAACTTATCAACTCTGTAAATGAAAAAGACTGCAAAGTTGAGGTTGAGTTTTCAATTGGAAATATTGATTGGAAAGTTGTAAGGGGAATTAAACCAGCAGTATTTGAGATTTGGAGGAATGATACTGCTTTGGATCAGTCTTCTGCTGCTTTGGATCAGCAAAAGTGGCTAGAGCAAAATGTTCTCAAAATGAACTATAAATCTTTTACTCAAATTGTTATCTTGGGTTCAAGTACTTTTGTTCCTTTTATGCAACTTTCTGCTGCTCATCGTAGAGAAGTTATTGAAGATCTTCTTGATATTAAGATCTTCTCTTCAATGAATGCTGTAATTAAAGATAAGATTCGTCAGGAGAAAGAAGATATTAAAGTTCTTGATTTGAAAAAACAATCTCTTGCAGAAAAACTTAAGATGCAACAAGAGTTCATTGAAGAACTTGAGAATCGCGGAAAAGAAAGTATTGATAACAATAATCGGAAAATATCCGATTTGGATAAAGAAATTCAACAATATATGAATGAGAATGGTACTTTAGAAGAACCTCTTTATGAGTATATTCGAGAGCAAGATAAGTTGGTTGGATATGCAGAAAAACTTCGTAAGTTAGGAAACCTAAAAGGTAAGATCTCACAAAAAGTATCTACCATTACTAAAGAGCATAAGTTCTTTACAGAGAATACGGTATGCCCCACTTGTACTCAAGAGATTGATGAAGCCTTTAGAATAAATAGAATTACCGACGCTCAAAATAAAGCAAAGGAGTTGCAATCTGGTTATAAAGAACTGGAGGAGGCAATTAAAGAGGAAGAAGAGCGAGAGCGTCAATTCACCGCTCTATCGAAGGAGATCTCAAAACTAACGAATGGAATTTCTCAAAACAATATTAAGATTAGTGGATTACAAAGACAAATCCGAAATCTTGAACATGAAATTCAAGTTCTTACCGAGAACCTTGCAAACCGAAATACTGAACATGAGAAGTTAGAATCCTTCAAAGACAACTTAAAAACTACATACGACGATCTTGCTTCCAAAAAAGACTTAATCAACTATTACGATTTTTCGTATAGTTTACTCAAAGACGGTGGAGTAAAGTCCAAAATCATTAAGAAGTATCTACCGCTGATAAATCAGCAAGTTAACCGTTATCTTCAGATGATGGATTTTTACATTAACTTCACACTTGATGAGGAATTTAACGAAACCGTCCAGTCACCTATTCATGAAGATTTCTCCTATGCTTCCTTTAGTGAAGGGGAGAAAATGAGAATCGACCTTGCGCTCCTCTTTACATGGAGAGAGGTTGCAAGAATGAAAAATTCAGTTAACACAAATCTTTTAATTATGGATGAGGTGTTTGATTCCTCTCTCGATGGATTTGGGACGGAAGAATTTTTGAAGATTATTCGTTATGTCATCAAAGATGCAAATATCTTTGTCATCTCTCACAAGACTGGCCTTGAAGATAAATTTGAAAGTGTAATAAAGTTTGAAAAAGTTAAAGGATTTAGTAGAATGTCATGAATTTTATAGCATTATCAAGTCTTCCTAGAAGTGGGTCTACGCTTTTGATGTATATTTTGAATCAAAATCCAAAATTTACAATTGGACCTGATTCTGAAATATCATATATTTTAAACAATAATAGAAGTCATATAAAAGATCACATTCGTGGATATCAAATTCCACATCAAAAAGCAACAGAGTGCTTTTTGAATTTCTGTAGATCTGGTACTCAATCGTGGATTGATACTTTGGTTGATGATCAAAATATCTTTGTTGACAAATCTCGTGGTTGGTTAATAGATATGGATTTTACCTTTAAGGTATTTCCTAAATTAAAGATGGTCATTAATATTAGAGATCTCAGGGCTGTAGTTAATTCTTTTGAAAAGGTTAATTCCGAATCAATATATTCTGACTCAAAATCTTATTACAAAAATCTAGACACAGATCTTCAAAGACAGAGACTTGATGGAATATTAAATTTTAAAATGCTCAAAGATTCACTAACTTCTTTGAGAGAACTTATTGAAATACCTAAAAAATACAACTCAAATATATTGATTACTAGGCATGAAGATTTGATAGAAGATCCAAATTATTTCATGCAAACTTTATATGATTTTTTGGATCTACCCTATTTTCAACATGACTTTGAAAATATTGAGCAAGATAATAATTATTATGATAATGTTTATATGCCATATGGAAACCACAAAATTCATAATTGTTTAGCAAAAAGTATAGAACAAAAATTCGAATATATAAGACCAGATTTGTTAGAACAAATAACTAAAGGATACTCTTGGTATTTTAAAAACTTTTATTCTGATAGGATGGACAATAAATAAAGTGTCATAAAGTTTGAGAAAGTCGAAGGTTTTTCTCTTATGGTGGCTTTATTCACTTAAGAACAATGCAAGTCCCAAACTGGAAGCATCATTCCAAGAAAGAACAGAAACGAAAACTTAAACCGCAAGCATTGAGGCAAGCGAAAGCACGACTCGCCCAGTTCAAAAAGCGTCACATGGGTCGCCCAAAAGGCGACCTTTTGTTTTATGATGGTCTCATACGAAACGAAATCGATGGCAGTCTCTCACGAAATTAAATCCCAACTTGCCAAACTGCTTGCCACTGAAGACCTTGTGGTGGAGCACAAGAAAGTTCCTACTGCCTGCTTCAACGTTCACACTCGTGTTCTGACACTGCCTCTGTGGGAAAAGGCAAGTAGTCTTGTATATGACCTTTTGGTTGGTCATGAAGTTGGCCATGCACTTTTTACTCCCGATGAGGACTGGTTAGAAGAGCACAAAATCCCACCTCAATTTGTAAATGTTGTTGAGGATGTTCGTGTTGAAAAATTGATGAAGCGTAAATATGCTGGACTTGCCAAGACCTTTTTTAATGGATATAAGGAACTGAATGAAGAAGATTTTTTTCAACTTGAAGACGAAGATATTTCTACGTTCAATCTTGCCGATCGCGCAAATCTTTACTTTAAGGTTGGTAATTTTCTGACTCTTGATTTTAATCCAGAAGAAAAAGAAATTATCAATCTAATCGGTGCTTGCGAAACTTTTGCAGATGCACTGATCGCAGCAGAAGAACTTTACAAATATTGTAAGAAAGAAAAGGAACAGCAACAGAAAGTTGCCGACTTTGATTCTCATGAGACTCAAGGAAATTCACAGTCTCCTGCAAATGATTTTGTTGAGACTAATAACTCCTCTTCCGAGCAAGAAAGTGAGAGTGATACCTCCTCCGAAAAAGAGTCTGATGAGTCTTATGGTGGAACTGCTCAAGGGAATCAAACTCCTGTAAAATCTGAAAATAATCAAGATGAACCCGAAGTTCGAACTGCAGAATCTTTGGAAGATAAAATTAGGGATCTTGTGAGTGATGATGGGTATGAAAATGTTTATGTAGAAATCCCTCAAGTAAATCTTGATACAGTTATTGCAAAGAACTTTGAAGTTCATAAAGATATTGATGATTCATTCGAGCATCAACAAAAATTACATAATGAACATTCTAAAGATAATGGATATGCTCCAATAAATCTTTATGCCGAGGTTGATATTGATTTTAAAAAGTTTAAAGCATCTGCGCAAAAAGAAGTTAATTATCTTGTAAAAGAATTTGAGTGCCGCAAAGCAGCAGATCAGTATGCTCGTGCATCAACTGCTCGTACAGGTATTCTTGACACTTCTCGTCTTCATACGTATAAGTACAATGAAGATCTTTTCAAAAAAGTATCTGTAATTCCTGATGGTAAGAATCATGGTTTGATCTTTGTTTTAGATTGGAGTGGATCTATGGCAGATGTAATGCTTGATACATGTAAGCAACTCTTCAACCTCGTTTGGTTCTGTAAAAAAGTCTCTATTCCTTTTGAAGTTTACGCCTTCACTAATGAATGGAGGCGAGGTGAATGGGATTATGAGAAAGAATGCTATCTTGCTGCAGACAGAACTCCTCATTATGAAAGAAAAGAAAGTTTGATCTGTATTGATGAAACATTCTCTATGATGAACATTCTAACTAGTAAAGTTTCTGGGAAAGAACTTGAACATCAAATGTTGAATATTTGGCGTCTTGCTTATTGTTTTGGTAGGACTTATAGTTCTCCATATACTTACTCAAATCGTCTTGGTCTTTCTGGAACTCCTTTGAATGAGGCACTTATCACCCTTCATCAAATTCTTCCAAAGTTTCAAAAAGAAAATAAACTTCAGAAAGTTCAATGTATTGTTTTGACTGATGGTGAAGCAAATCAACTTGTTTATCATAAAGAAGTTCACCGCCGTTGGGAAAGCGGCCCCAGACTGGGAACTGGATATATTCATCCAATGTTGACATTTCTTCGTGATCGTAAACTAGGAACTACCTATAGGTTTGGATATGGATATCATGAGTTCACTGATGTTCTACTTAACAACTTGAAAGACAAGTTTTCTTCAACAAACTTCATTGGTATCCGTGTTCTTGAAAGTCGCAACTTTAGTCGATTTGTCCAGATGTACCATTCTCAACTTGACAAAGAGTATGAGAAAATCCAAGGTGATTGGAAAAAACTGAAGAGTTTCACTATCACTAAATCTGGTTACGATGCATACTTTGGGATGTCTGCAACTGCACTCTCTCAAGATACCGAATTTGATGTTCATGAATGTGCAACTAAAGCACAAATTAAGTCTGCATTTGTCAAATCTCTTAAAACCAAAAAACTAAATAAAAAAGTTCTTGGTGAATTTATTTCTCTGGTCGCATAGGCACAGTGGACCAGTTAGCGAACTGACCACTGGGGTCCCAAGAGGACCCTTTTTCGGTCTATAATGACTAGGTTGAAACAAAGCAAACGAATGGCACTCTCCTCTGACTACATCCGCACTTCTCTCCAGAACCTGTATGGCAACACTGTCACTGGTGCAGACATTCGTGCCTGGTGTAATCTGAACGATGCTAACTATCAGACTATCACTAAAAAACTTGACCAATTTAAAGTTGGTCGCGGCAAATGGAATCTTGAAGTGACACAACAAAAAGTAGAAGAAATCGAACGTACTTTCCAAGCACCTTCTGTGGTTCCCCCCATCGAACAAAATCTGATTCCTGAAAAAGATGATACCTTCGTCAAGTTTGGTAACTTTGCTGACGTTAAAAAAATTATTCAGTCCCGTCTTTTTTATCCTACGTTCATTACGGGTCTTTCGGGTAACGGTAAAACGTTTTCTGTGGAACAGGCCTGTTCTCAACTGAAACGTGAATTGATTCGTGTAAACATTACAATTGAAACTGATGAAGATGATCTTATCGGGGGGTTCCGCCTTATTGATGGGAATACTGCTTGGCACAATGGTCCCGTCATTGAGGCACTGGAGCGAGGAGCAATCCTGCTTCTTGACGAAATCGACCTCGCTAGCAACAAGATTCTGTGTCTACAGTCAATCCTTGAAGGTAAAGGTGTATTCTTGAAAAAAATTGGTCGCTGGGTTAAACCTGCTGCTGGATTCAACGTGATTGCCACCGCTAACACCAAGGGTAAAGGTTCTGATGATGGTCGCTTCATCGGCACCAACGTTCTCAACGAAGCATTCCTTGAGCGTTTCCCTGTGACCTTTGAGCAGTCCTATCCCGCTCCTAGCACTGAACAGAAGATCCTGGAAGGCATCGCTCTGGACCTTGGCGCGGAAGACCGTGACTTCTGCAAGCGCCTGGTGGACTGGGCAGACATCATCCGTAAGACCTTCTATGATGGTGGTATTGAGGAAATCATCAGCACCCGCCGTCTGGTTCACATCATCCGTGCCTACAGCATCTTTCAAGACAAGGCAAAGGCAATTCAAGTGTGCGTCAACCGATTTGATGATGAAACCAAGCAAGCTTTCTTGGAGTTGTATGACAAAGTTGATGCTGACTTCCAGATGCCTACGCAACAAGTAGACTATAATCCCAACATTGACCAACCCACTCCTTTCTGATATAATTGGGGAAGGTAAAAAAGTGTCTTCCCTCTTTTTTATGATTGATTCAAACTTTACTATTACTATGTCTGAAACAAAAAATCATCTCTGGAAATATAACGAAGATAAAATTCTCAAAGATGTAGAAGATTATGTGACCAGCACTTATGGAAGTCATTATTGTGGTCACGAACAAGACTATAAAGATGTTCAAACAATTGACCTAATGGCAGCAAAAGAACTTGCTGCTGGGTTCTGTCAAGCAAACATCATCAAATACGGCAGTCGCTATGGTGACAAGGATGGACGCAATAAGCGTGATTTGCTTAAAGTGATTCATTATGCTATGCTTCTGCTCCACTTTGATGGGCATTACACTCGCAAAGATAACGGTCTCTCTGAATTTCGCTGATTATTATGAAACTCTCTGATAAAACTCTAACTCTTCTCAAAAACTTCTCTTCCATCAATCAGTCTATTCTGTTTAAAGAAGGTAGTTCGCTTCGCACCATTTCGGTGATGAAAAACATCCTTGCAGAAGCAACTATTGAAGAAGAACTGCCAAAGGATTTTGGCATCTACGATCTAAATCAGTTTTTGAATGGTCTTAACCTTCATCATAACGCAGAACTTGATTTTCAAAACGATGGTTATGTCGTCATTAAAGAAGGTAAGTCTCGTTCAAAATATTTCTTTGCAGATCCTAATGTAATTATTACTCCTCCCGAAAAGGATATTGTTCTGCCAAGCGAAGATGTTTGTTTCCTTCTTGATACCAAAGAACTTGATAAACTGCTTAAGGCTGCTGCTGTTTATCAACTTCCTGACTTGTCTGTGGTTGGTGAAGCAGGTGTGGTGAAACTGGTGGTTCGTGATAAAAAGAATGACACCTCTAACGAATTCTCTGTAGTGGTCGGTGAAACGGATGAAGTATTTGCTTTCAACTTTAAAGTAGAAAACATCAAAATTCTTCCTGGAAACTATGAAGTGGTTATTTCTCGTAAACTTTTGTCGCGATTTAAGAATACTGGGTTTAATGTGACTTATCATATTGCTTTGGAGCCTGATTCTACTTTTGGTTAATGAACATCTTCGTAACTTCTCCTTGGCCTGCTGAGAGTGCCATTTGCCTCCCCGACAAACACATTGTTAAGATGCCCCTAGAGTGTTGTCAAATGCTCTCTATCGTTGCCTCTGACAACTGGGGATATGGGTACGGCACTCTTCCCAAGGCAGACGGAACCCCCTACAAAACCGAGAAAGGAGCATTCCGCAATCATCCCTGTACCAAGTGGGCAATGGAGAGTATCCATAATGCCTACTGGTTAATCAAGTGGGGACTGAACTTGTCTGATGAATACTGCCTGCGGTATAGTAAAACTCACTCCTGTTACAAGACTCTTGTTGATGCATACTATTTGTTTCCCAAGGGTAAGATTACAGAAGTGACTCCATTTGCTCGTGCTATGCCAGAGGAATGGAAGTTTGACAACACTATAGACACATTTGAAGCATACAAAAGATACATCGCATCCAAACCTTGGGTCGCTGATAACTATCTTCGTATGCCAGAACGTAAACCTGAATGGGTATGAAATATAAAAAAGGCACCTTTTTCCTTGACAAGGATACACATAAGGTGTATATTTTTGATGGGAAAGAATGGTGGGAGATTGTCCCTAGTTCTTATTTGAAAAAACCAGATTGGATTTGATTATGACAAGTGAATTTCTTTTTGTGGAGAAGTATCGTCCTCAAGTGATTGATGATTGTATTCTCCCTGATGATACTAAAAAAACCTTTAAGGAGTTTGTGGAGAAGGGAGAGATTCCAAATCTTCTTCTTGCAGGACCTCCTGGTATTGGTAAAACAACTATTGCGAAAGCATTATGTAATGAACTGGGGGCAGATTATTATGTCATCAACGGATCCGACGAAGGACGTTTCTTGGATACTGTACGGAACCAAGCAAAGAACTTCGCTTCGACCGTCTCACTTACGGGATCTTCTAAACACAAAGTCATCATCATCGATGAGGCTGATAACACAGGAAACGACGTACAACTCCTACTACGGGCGAATATTGAGGCATTTTATAACAACTGCAGATTCATCTTCACCTGCAACTACAAGAACAAGATTATTGAACCTCTTCACTCCCGTTGTGCAGTCATCGACTTCACCATCAAAGGGAAGCAAAGAGTTCAACTTGCAGGTACTTTCTTTCAACGACTTCAATCAATCCTGGATCAGGAAAAAATTGAATATGATCAAAAAGTTGTTGCTGAATTAGTATCTAAGCACTTTCCAGACTTCCGACGTGTTCTGAATGAAATTCAAAGATATTCAACTGGAGGAAAAATTGATTCTGCAATTCTTGCCTCATTCTCCGACGTTTCTGTAAATGATCTCATTAAAAATCTCAAAGAAAAGAACTTTACCGAAGTTCGTAAATGGGTCGTCAATAACATTGATAATGACTCTAGTGTATTACTGCGTCGTGTTTACGATGCTTTATCTTCATCCCTTGAAAACAATAGTCTTCCTGCTGCTGTGCTCATTATTGCTAAATATCAGTACCAAATTGCATTTGTGGCGGATCAAGAAATAAATCTGCTTGCAGCATTAACAGAGATCATGTGTGAATGTGAATTCAAATGATTATTTCAGAACAAGATGCCCAGTGGGCCGCAGATGAGTTTATAAATTATTTCTCTCATATGGGAAATATTGAAGACTATTTGCGTTTTGTAAAGAAGGAAGTTATTAAAGGTACTAATACACTCGCTCCTCTGCACGATGAATTTTTTAATGAAGATATTCATCCAGAGGATATGCAATTTGATATTAAATTTGTTGGGGACAGATTTCAACAATCACTGCCTCAAGAACATTACAACACATTATTGAGAGTAGTTTCATCTCACAATAATGAATCTAACATTCCTGGTAGGGAATTGAGGTGGATTGTATTTGAAAAAAATACTGGTAAAGTTCTTGGATTTATTCGATTTGGATCTCCTACTATTAATTCTAAACCCAGAAATGAATGGTTAGGAAAAAGTCCTGATCTTTCTATTTTTAATCGTCATGCTGCGATGGGGTTTGTAATTGTCCCTTCACAACCATTTGGATATAATTACCTTGGCGGAAAACTCCTAGCACTATTGTGTTGTTCTCATTTTGCTAGAGAAACGCTCAATGAAGTTTTTGAAAAAGATATTGCTTTGTTCGAAACTACTTCTTTATATGGATCCACTACAGATGCATCTCAGTATGATGGATTAAAACCATATATGAGATATAAAGGATTGACGGAGAGTAAATTTTTACCGTTACTTCACGACGATACCTTTCATAAACTTCATGATAGATTTACGTATCTCAATGACAACACTCCACTGACAGATAACAAGGCATCTTCTAAAAAAATGAAGAGGCAAACTAAAATGATTTCCATTATTCGTAATTCTCTTCAAGATGAGAAAAAGTTAGAAGAATTTAATTCTGTAATTGAAACTGCATTTAACCTTACTCAAAAGAAGAGGTTTTATATTTCCGAGTATGGATATCAAAATGTTCGTGAAGTTATTTTAGGTGAACAGGATAAACTGATACCAGGACCAAACTGGGATAAATTTTATCTAGAAAATATTATTTCTTGGTGGAGAAAAAAGGCAGTAAAGCGATATGAAAAACTTAAGCAGGAAGATAGATTCCGAACTAAGGTAGAACTTTGGACAGATGACGAGGAAATTCAAATTATACGATGACATACGAATTAAAAGACTGGTTGAATTCCATCAACTTTACAAAAGAAAATTTATCTGAAGAAATTAACTCTTATCCACCATATATTGTTAATAGATGTTTGTCTGGACATCTTGACTGCATCTTATTTGCAAATGAAATGAACAAACATTCTCATTTGGATAAAGATATGCAATATTCTTTTTATCTAAATAGTCTGAGGAAAAGGAAGAGATTTTCTCCCTGGCTCCGAAAGGATAAGGTTAAAGATTTAGAATGTGTTAAAAAATACTATGGATATAGTAATGAAAAAGCATCACAAGCTTTGAAAATTCTAAATAGAGAACAACTCGACTTTATTAAAAAACGACTTGAAACTGGTGGAACGAAATGACTAATCAAACAATTGAACCTCAAGTAAATTGGACTCCCGACATGATGGTGGAGGTGATTTTGAATGAACCTGATGACTTTTTGAAAGTGCGCGAAACTTTAACTCGTATTGGAGTTGCATCAAGAAAAGAAAAGAAACTCTATCAATCTTGCCATATCCTTCATAAGCAAGGAAGATATTACTTGGTGCATTTTAAAGAACTTTTTGCACTTGACGGAAAACACGCAAATCTAACGGTAAACGATGTTCAGCGTAGAAATCGTATTATTAGATTGCTTTCAGATTGGGGATTAATCTCTGTAATAAATCAAGACAAAATCTCTGATATTGCACCTCTCAATCAAATTAAAGTTCTGTCATACCGAGATAAGGGTGAATGGATTCTGGAACAGAAATATAACATTGGTAAAAAAGGAAAAGTAGCAGAAAACGAATAAATAGTACGTGCCATTCGTGCGGCACTCTACAAAAGTCGGAACACCCTAAAAAGAGGTTGGGTTTTTACCCCTCCTCTTTTTTTCGTTTCTTGTATAATTAGTAATGGATGCTGAAAGGGTCCACACAACACAAACTCGCTTTTAAAGGAGCTACCATAATGACGAATCTTACACGTTATACTGCTGCGGATCTTCCTGCTCTGATGGAGAGGATCAACAAATATAGTATTGGAATGGATGAATACTTTGATCGTCTTTTCCATCTGCACGAAACCACTACAAACTATCCACCATATAACCTCGTTCAAGTCAGTAATGTGGAATCAAGACTTGAACTTGCTCTTGCTGGATTTAAAAAGAAAGAAGTCTATGTTTATACGCAAGATGGAAAACTTTTCGTTGAGGGACAAAAAGAGGATAAAGAATCCGATTCCAACTACGTCCATAAGGGACTGGCTCAACGATCTTTCAAGAGAGCATGGACAATGGCAGACGATACTGAAGTCACAGACGTATCCTTTGAAGACGGACTCCTCAGTGTCCACATAAGGAAAATTGTTCCAGAACATCATAAGAGAAAAGACTATCTCTAAATAAAATAAAAACTATAATGAAAACTTTCCACCAATTCATTACTGAAATTAAAACCATAGCATTTAAGATGGCAAAATCACATAAAGTCTATGATAAAAATAGAGTGACAAATATCGGTGCTGGTAGGGCTGTCCCCAAAAGATCTTCTTCTAGTGCCGGTGGAAACGGTAATGGTGGTAACGGTGGTGATGGAGGTGGAGGAGACGGTGGTGAATAAATAGATTTGAATATCGTCGGCGCGAGGGGACCCTGGCAAAATCCAGGTTGACACCCCTCTTTTTTCTTGTTATAATACGTATGAGGTATGGAAAGAACATGACTGTAAAACTTGCTATTTTAAAATCAGGAGAAAATATCGTATCCGACATCCAAGAAATGGTTGTTGATGAAAAGATTATTGGATATCTGTTTAACAAACCACAACTTGTTATGATTAAAGATTTTGGATCAGTATCTGAAAATAATCAAGACAAATCCATTCATTCATTTGATGTTAATTTATTTCCGTGGATACCTTTTTCGGAAGACAAATATATTCGTATCCCTTTAGATTGGGTTATTACAATGGTAGAACCCGTTCAAAAATTGAAAGATATGTATGTTGAAAAAATTCTAAACGTTACTGAAGAAAATGATAAAACTGATAGTTCTGCACAATAATCAAATACTACTTTCAAAAATTGAAGAACAACCATCAGAATTGGGTGAACCAGATTGTAAACTAGTGGAACCTTTTCTATTGAATGAAAAGGATCAAACACTGACACCATGGATGATTGATTTCACTTCTCAAAATACATTCATGATTCATTCTGATAAAATTTTCACTATTGCCGATCCAAAACCCACTCTTCTCGAAAAATACCAAACTTTGATTAAATGAGATTTTATACCAATGTGCAAATGATCGGAAATCATTTTCTGGTCCGTGGTTATGAAAATGGAAAACATGTAATGTTTAAAGAAGAGTATTCACCCACTCTTTTTGTAAAATCTAAAAAACAAACTCAGTATAAAACTTTGGAGGGTGAATACGTTGAATCTATTCAACCTGGTTCTGTAAGAGACTGTAGGGAATTTTATCGCAAATACGATAACGTAGATGGATTTAAAATCTATGGTAATGAACGATATGTCTATCAGTACATATCTGACAAGTATTCCGAAGATGAAATTAAATTTGATATTAGTAAAATCAAATTAGTAACACTTGACATCGAGGTTGCTTCTGAAAATGGATTCCCTGATCCAAAGTCCTGTGATCAAGAAATTCTCTTGATCACAATTCAAGACTATACTACTAAAAAAATTATTACTTGGGGAACAAAACCCTATAACAATCAGCGTCCAGATGTAAAATACATTGAGTGTAATACTGAACAAGCTCTACTAAATTCATTCCTTCATTTCTGGGAAAATGATGTTCCTGAAGTTATTAGTGGATGGAATATTCAATTTTATGATATTCCTTATTTGATTGGAAGACTGACCAAAGTTCTTGGCGAAAAACGAATGAAAAGTTTTTCTCCTTGGGGACTAGTAACGCAAAACGAAGTTTGGGTTAACAACAGACAACAAGTTTGTTTTGATGTTGGTGGATTGACGCAACTTGATTATTTGGATCTGTATAAAAAGTTCACATATTCTGCTCAAGAATCATATCGTTTGGATCATATTGCAAACGTGGAATTGGGTCAGAAAAAACTTGATCACTCTGAGTTCGATACATTTAAAGATTTTTATACCAAAGGATGGCAAAAATTTGTAGATTATAACATCGTTGACGTAGAACTTGTCGATAGATTGGAAGACAAGATGAAGTTGATTGAACTTGCCATAACTATGGCTTACGATGCAAAAGTCAACTACGCTGATGTGTTTTCACAAGTTAGAATGTGGGATACCATTATCTACAATTATCTTAAAAAGAGAAATATTGTAATTCCTCCCAAAGAACAAACTGATAAGGACTCAAAATATGCTGGCGCATATGTGAAAGAACCTATTCCCGGCGTTTATGAATGGGTAGTAAGTTTTGACTTGAATTCTCTATATCCGCATTTGATCATGCAATATAACATCAGTCCTGAAACATTGGTTGATGAAAGACATCCATCTGTAAATGTGGATAAAATCTTGAATGAGGATTTAAACTTTGAACTTTACAAAGATTATTCTGTTTGTGCTAACGGAGCGATGTATCGTAAAGATGTTCGAGGATTTCTTCCTGAACTGATGGAAAAGATCTACACTGAACGTGTGATCTTTAAAAAGAAAATGCTTGCTGCAGAGCAAGAGTATGAAAAAAGTCACACTAAAGAACTGGAAAAGGAGATTGCTAGATGTAATAACATCCAAATGGCTCGTAAGATTCAACTTAACTCTGCTTATGGTGCCATTGGCAATCAATACTTTAGATATTTTAAACTGGCAAATGCAGAAGCGATCACACTTTCTGGTCAAGTATCCATTCAATGGATTATGAACTGCATGAATCAATACTTAAATAAAATTCTAAAAACACAAGAGGTTGATTATGTTATTGCTTCAGATACTGATTCTTTGTACATTAACATGGGTCCTTTGGTTGAAAGTGTATTCGCGGGAAGAGAGAAAACTACTGAAAGCATTGTTTCATTCCTTGATAAGGTCTGTAAGTTGGAATTTGAAAAGTATATTGAAAGTTCTTACCAAAAACTGGCTAACTATGTGAACGCCTACGACCAAAAGATGTTTATGAAGCGTGAGTGTATTGCTGAACGTGGTATTTGGACTGCAAAGAAACGATACATTCTGAGTGTATGGGACAGTGAGGGTGTTCGATATGAAGAACCTAAACTTAAGATTAAAGGTATCGAGGCGATTAAGTCTTCTACCCCTGCTCCATGCCGTAAGATGCTAAAGGATTCTTTTAAGATTCTGATGAGTGGAACTGAAGAGAATGTAATTGAATTTATTGATAACTGTCGAAAAGAGTTTAAAAAGTTAACTCCAGAAGAAGTATCATTTCCTAGATCTGCTTCTAATATTGATAAATGGAAATCGTCCTCTACAATTTACATAAAGGATAGTGGTAAAGGAACACCAATTCATGTAAGAGGTGCTCTGTTATTCAACTATCATATTAAAGATAAGAATTTGACCAATAAATATTCACTCATTCAAAACGGTGAAAAGATCAAATTTTGTTATCTTAAAAAACCAAATCCAATTTATGAAAATGTTATTTCATTCATTCAGGATTTTCCAAAAGAATTGGGTCTCAATCAATACATAGACTATGACACTCAGTTTGATAAAGGATTTTTAGAACCATTAAGAGTCATTTTGAATGCAATTGGTTGGTCGTCCGAACGAACAAACACTCTTGATTCTTTCTTCTCTTAATGCTATAGTAAACTGTCATTATAAACATTATGGATTTTCTCAAAGACATTGTAAAAGAAATTGGTGGAGAATACACTCAACTAGCATCAGATATTGATGAAACTGAAAAATATGTTGACACAGGTTCGTACATTTTTAATGCACTGGTTTCAGGTAGCATATTTGGTGGCGTATCTGGGAATAAGATTACTGCTATTGCTGGAGAGTCTAGTACTGGAAAAACTTTCTTCTCTCTCGCTGTGGTTAAGAATTTTCTTGATTCTAACCCCGATGGTTATTGTCTCTACTTTGATACTGAAGCTGCCATTACCAAATCCCTTGTGGAGTCACGCGGCATCGACACATCACGTCTTGTCGTGGTTAATGTTGTCACCATAGAAGAGTTTCGTGGAAAGGCACTCAAGGCAGTGGACCTGTACTTAAAAAAACCTGAAGGGGAACGCAAACCCTGTATGTTTGTGCTAGACTCTCTTGGTATGCTTTCCACAGAGAAAGAAATCACTGATGCACTCAATGATAAACAAGTTCGTGACATGACTAAATCGCAACTTGTTAAAGGTGCTTTCCGAATGCTCACACTTAAACTAGGTCAAGCAAATGTTCCACTTCTTGTCACAAATCACACATACGATGTCATCGGAGCTTACGTACCAACGAAAGAAATGGGGGGAGGTTCTGGACTCAAATACGCAGCAAGTACGATCATTTATCTCAGCAAAAAGAAAGAAAAGGATGGAACGGAAGTGGTCGGAAATATTATCAAGGCTAAGACTGCTAAATCGCGTTTGAGTAAGGAGAATAAAGATGTTGAAGTCCGTCTTTATTATGATGAGCGCGGTCTTGATCGTTACTATGGTCTTCTGGAACTTGGTGAGATTGGTGGACTCTGGAAGAATGTAGCAGGACGTTATGAGATGGATGGTAAGAAGATCTATGCAAAACAGATTCTTGCTAATCCAGAAGAATACTTTACTGAAGAAGTAATGCAAAAACTTGACGAAATTGCAAAACAAGAATTTAGTTATGGTTGTTAAATTGCATGATTTAATTTATGTTTACGACGATGATCTAGATCAAGAAAGTTGCAAGTTTGCAATCAACCTTTTTGAAAAAAATCCAAATAACCATGAAAAACATGAATACGCAACGGGAGCAAAATTTTGCCAACTAAATGTAACAAAAAATTTGAATAATTTACCTGAAGCAAAAAAATTTCATGATCATATATTTTCAAAAGTTTTGAAACATCGCGATGAATATTACCGCAGTGTTGGCAGAAATTGTTTTCCTTTGACAAATTCTTTTGAACAATTGAGAATTAAAAAATATGCCAATAATGATTATGACTGTTTTGATAATCATGTCGATGTAATGGACCATGAAACTTCAAAAAGGTTTTTATCGTTCTTTTGGTATTTGAATGATGTGACTGATGGTGGTGAGACAGTATTTGAAAATTTTAGTATTACACCAAGAACTGGTAAACTTGTTATATTCCCACCACTATGGATGTTTCCTCATGAAGGAAAGAAACCCATTAGTAATGAAAAATACCTATTGAGTACATACTTGCATTATATTTGATGGAAAAAGTTGAGTTTTTAATCCTGAGAAATCTTCTTCATAATGAAGATTATTTGAGAAAGGTATTGCCATTCATTAAACATGAATATTTTGAAGATCAGGAACAAAAACTGGTGTTCGAAGAAATTTCTAAGTTTACGATGGAATATAACAATCTTCCCACATCGGAAGTTTTGTGTATTGAAATTGAAAAAAGAAATGATGTAAATGAAGATCAATTTAAAAAATTGGTTCATTTAATTACTCATTTGGAAAATATTCCCGTAGAGCAAAGTTGGTTGATTGATACCACTGAAAAATGGTGTCGTGATAGGGCCATTTATTTGGCACTTATGGAATCAATTCAACTTGCCGATGGCAAAGGAGATAAATCCAGAGATGCGATTCCATCAATTCTTCAGGATGCACTTGCAGTTAGTTTCGATAATCATGTTGGACATGATTATTTGGAAGATTATGAACAACGATATGAATCGTATCACAAAAAGGAGGATAAAATTGAATTTGATCTCGAATACTTTAACAAAATCACGAAAGGTGGTCTCCCTAACAAAACTCTTAACATCGCTCTTGCTGGTACGGGCGTCGGGAAATCTCTATTCATGTGCCATGTGGCTAGCTCCGTCTTGCTCCAAGGACGGAACGTTCTGTACATTACGTTGGAAATGGCAGAAGAACGCATTGCTGAAAGAATTGATGCAAACCTCCTCAACGTAAATATTAAGGATATTGTAGAACTTCCTAAATCTGTTTTCGAAAATAAGGTTACTAATCTTGCAAAGAAAACACAAGGAACTCTCATCATTAAAGAGTATCCAACTGCATCTGCTCATGCTGGACATTTCAAAGCGCTTCTAAATGAACTCGCATTGAAAAAATCGTTCCATCCAGATATTATCTTTATTGACTATCTTAATATTTGCTCTTCTTCTCGCTATCGTGGAAATGCAAACATTAATTCTTACACTTTTGTGAAAGCAATTGCAGAGGAACTTCGTGGTCTTGCTGTAGAGTTTAATGTTCCTATTGTAAGTGCTACTCAAACTACTCGTAGTGGTTATGGTTCTTCTGATGTGGAACTAACTGATACATCCGAATCATTTGGTTTGCCTGCAACTGCAGACTTAATGTTTGCTCTTATTTCTACTGAAGAACTTGAAGAACTTGGTCAGATTCTTGTAAAGCAACTTAAGAATCGTTATAATGATCCAACCATTCATAAGAGGTTTGTGATTGGCATTGATCGAGCTAAAATGCGATTGTATGACTGTGAACAATCGGCACAAAATGACATACTTGACAACAAACAAGAAGAAGAGTATGATTTTGAAGAAAGAAAACCTAAAAAATCATTTGATGGATTTAAATTCTAATGCAATTGAAACTTAAAGAAAAATCGGAGATTCAAGTAAGGGATACCTCTGGTGTCTATTATGTGGTTCTTAATGAAAATGGAAGTGTTCGTTGTCATTGTGGAGAAGAACAAGATGCTCAAATGATGGTGAAAATGAATCCAGGATCTTATTATAGAATTGCTCATTATCCAGATCCTCCCAAAGTCGTGAACGTAACATCTCAAGAGATGGAACCTGACAAACAACTTAATCCCCAAAACATTTTACCTGATAGACAAGAAGAACCTTTAAACCTATGACTATTGATCTTAAAAAATACGTTGAATTCGTTGATAACACAACATCCAATCCGAGTAAAAACTACAGTGACTTTGTTTATCGACTCACTGATCTTGAAGCACAAGAATTTCCCACCGAACGATTGCTTACTGCTGCCGTAGGAATGTCTGCTGAAGCTGGTGAATTTACTGAAATTATAAAAAAGATTGTTTTCCAAGGCAAACCAGTTAACGAAGAAAATCTTTTCCATCTGAAGCGTGAACTTGGAGACATTATGTGGTATGTTTCTCAGGCATGTCTTGGACTTGATATTTCTCTTGAAGAAGTTATTCAAATGAACTTTGAGAAATTGAGTGCTCGTTATCCTGAAGGTGCATTTAGTATTGAGCGTTCTGAAAATCGTAAGGAGGGAGATCTGTGAGTAAAGAAAAGCAAGTAACAATTAAAATGGATGCTCGTACTGCAGCAGCAGTTCGTCAGGTTTTATTTGAAGCACAACGGGGATATACTTATAGTGAAGTAAGTGTTCCTCCTAGGGTTTCTGATATTCGTGAAGTCATTCAACAAATTGATGATAATATTGGTGCTGTTCTTGGTGCTTGACCCTTCGGGGTCTTTTTTTTTTATAAATAACTAAAAACTATTTGTAAAATGGAATCAAAAATTCTTACCGATCTGTACGAAGCATATAATTCTGTTTATGCTGTTGATAGAGAAACTGATGTAGAATTGTTCGAAGATAATTTAGAGTTCGTAGATGATCTTTCCGACAATGAACTTGTCGAAATCATGGAAGATATTCTTTCTGAAGATGAAGTAACTCTTCAAGAATGTCTTGATGTTTTTGAGGCTGAAATTCTTTCCGAAGAAACTGAAATGGAAAGAATGAACAGACTTCAGAATAAAGCAACTCGTGCTAAGAAGTCTGCAGCAGCAACTTCAAAAAGAATGAAGTCTGCTGAGCGCGAGCGTGTTGGTAGAAAGCACGCTATGAAGAGACTTCAAGTGGCTGCTACTCGTGCAGGACGCAACCTTGCAGATAAAGCAAAGGCAGGCGCTCAGAAAGCAAAGACTTTAGGCGCTGGTGCCGCTTCTGCTGCTGCTGGTGGTGCTGCTGAGGCAGGACGTGCTGCTAAGAGTGCTGCTAGTGCTGCTAAGAAAACAGCATCTGGTAAACTGGCATCTGCTAAAGAAAAAATCAAAGGTCTTGTTAAGTCTGGCAGAAAGGCCGCTGCTGGTGGACTTCGCAAACTCGCATCAAAAGTTGAACCTAAAGAAACTGACGGTAAGGAAGTTAAGACTGCAGCAAAATCTGCTGTCTCTAGTGGAAGAAAACCTGCACCATATAGAATTGTTGGAAAGAAGTCTAGCGTTTCCAATTCTGGGGAAAGAAAAGCACTTCCTCCTGTAGGTAAAGCAAAGTCTGGAAAAACTTTGACGCAATCTCAAAGAAATATGCAGACTTCTCAGCAAAATAGAAAACTTGCTGCAAGACTTGGTGAAGATATTGAATTATTCGCACTTCAAATTCTTGGAGATTTTATCTCTGAGGGATATGCAAATGATTATAATGATGCTCTGAATGTACTCGAATCATTGTCTGATTATGAAGTTGGACAAATTGTAGAATCGTATATTGATGAAAATACTGATGATCTGTATGATATTGTTCTTGAGTATCTCTGTGTAGAAGGATATGCAGAAGATCTTGAAGACGCTGAATCGATTATGGCATATCTCGATCCAGAAACAGTTCAAGATATTGCAGAATCTGGTTGGCATCGCCGCAATCCAGAAAAAATTGGAACGTCTGCAGATCCTGATGTTCGTATGAGTAGAAGTTCCTCAGTTGCAAGAAATTCTGCTGCTACAAAATCACCAGAAAGAACACCTGCAGAAAGAAAATCTGACAGAAGAGTTCTTTATAACTATTATGGTGAGGGTGGTAAAAAGGATGCGATTGAAAGAGCAAAGAAGGATAGAGACGCTGCAAGAGAAAGAAGAAGAAATCGCTGATAAATAAAAACAAATAAATTCATAACCCACTTAAATAAAATTAAGTGGGTTTTTTACTAAATGGCAACCAAAGTTATAAACACTGATATTGTCCTTAAGACATTATCAGTTTCTCAAAATGCTAAAAATAAATTGAGAAAGGAAGGACACCCTTTAAATCATACTACAAAGTTTAAGTTTAAAAAGCAAAATAATATTATAACGGGAAGATTTTTATCTGGAGGAATCACTGAGCAAACTTTTTTAAACGAGATTGATTCATATAAGTATTATCTCGAAACGACATTGAATACTACTGTCGAAAGGGAAAAATATGATAGTGCGGAAACATTAAAAGTAAAAAGAACAACGAGTCCTGGTTATGTCTTAATCAACTTTTTTTATATTGTCACTAAAATTCCAGGACAAGAGATTAATGAGGGGCAGCAATATGAAATTAATCTTATTGATAAATTGAAAACCGCTGGATACACAAAACAATCAAGATCTGAAGAAAATGAAGGCGTTGATGTTCAAGTCAATGTAAATGGTAAAATTGCAGGTATAGAATTAAAGGAACAAATAGGTGCAGTTTTTGGATCGGGAACATTAGAATTTAAAAATAGTTCTTGGCATATTAGTCCTAGATCAAATATTGTAATTAAAACATTATTCAATGATAAGTTATCTAATTGGGTAAATGAAATGTGGTATAAAAAAACTAATGGATATACGCCAAATTATCCAGCTACAAAATTAGATCAACAAGTTTTAGGTGGAGGAACAGGATACTATAAAGATATTGAATCTGATGTAGTAATTGATTATTATAGTAAATCTGATTATATCCAAATTAAAGATAAAGGTTTTTATGTCATAAAAGATAAAAATCCATTAAATATTCCCTCCGACAAAGTATCCAAATTTAAACCTGATTCTGCAAAGGCAAGAATACGAGTTAAAAATATTGGAGGAGGAAAATATGCATACAAACTTGAACTTTATATTGGCGAGATATCTCAAAGTATAAATCGTAAAGGTTTAGATGGAGATTTATCCTTTTTAGATAATTGATAAATAAAATATATCAATCTTTTAAATGAAAAGTTTCTCACGATTTTTAACGGAAGCAAGAGATTCGCAAGCAGTTATGCAAGCGAAGAGACTTGGATTGACTGCAGATGGGCATGGTGGGTGGTATAATGCCCAAGGAGAATTCACTGCAAAAACTGTTGGTGGGAAATTAAAGTTTTATAATCAAAATCAGGTTCTGGGAAAACAAGATCCTCCTCAGGATAGAACCACATCAAATCAACAAGTTGCTGCAACACAAACACAACTTCCAACATCTCAACCACAACAACCTCAACAAGAACCTCAGGCACAGCAAGAACCTGAAATTGAGGATAAGGGAATACTGACAGTTGCATTTGGAAGATTCAATCCTCCTACAAAGGGACATCAAAACCTTTTCAATAAGGTTGCTAAAGTTGCTGCAGATGGGCCTTATAAGATATATCCATCAAGAACACAAGATCCTAAGAAAAATCCTTTAGATCCTGATACTAAAATTGCTTTGATGCGTCAAATGTATCCAAAGCATGGAGAGAGAATTATAAATGATGATAATGTGATTACAATTTTTGATGTTTTGCAAAAGGCAAGTGAAGAAGGGTATAGTAGTATTAATATTGTAGTTGGATCTGATCGTCAAAAAGAATTTGAAAAACTTGCAAATCAATATAATGGAGAACTTTATGACTTTGTGGAAATAAATGTGATTGCTGCTGGTAAGCAAGATGCAGACTCTGACAAGAAAAACGATCAAGGTATCTCATCTTCAATACTCCGTAAAGCAGCTGCTGAAGGAGATTTTGATACCTTTAGAATGGGAATTCCAAAATCTTTAGATGATAAGCAAACAAGAAAAATGTTCATGGCATTGAGAAAGTCAATGCAAATTGAGGAAGGTTGGAATTTGTGGGAAATCGCTCCCAAGTTAGATTTTGAAGGACTTAGAGATACTTATATTACTGAAAGAATATTTCGTGTTGGAGAACTTGTAGAGAATTTAAATACTGGTCTTATTGGTAGAATCATTCGTAGAGGTGCTAACTATCTTATTTGTGTGACAGAAAATAATATTATGTTTAAACCCTGGATTAAAGATGTAAAAGAATGGACTGAAATATCTGGAGTTCCTGCATCTCAACGAGAAGTTGGAACTGATGCGTATCGAAAGTATGTAATGAGATTGACTAATACTAAAAAAATAGATAATTTTAATATTAGAAATTTCATAAATAGACATAAGAAGAAGTAGTTTATCTAATTATTCAAATGTCTATGAATCCTCTTAACGATATTTCTGCAGTATATATTGCGGAGGTATTAAAACCTCAACTTGGTCAAGAAAAACAGGCACCTGCTGCTGGAGCAAATGCAAAAGGTACTGAGGGACCTGCGAATGCTGAAAAAAGAGTAAGACAGGCTGTATATGATATTCGTTATAGAGCACGTAGAGAAGATGTTCCTTTGGAGCAAGCATTTTCTCAGTATATGAGCCATACTTCAATGGGTGCTGCTGAGAAAAATGAAGTAAAAGAAAAACTCGGAATTGGTCCTGGTGGTGGATCTGTTAAAGAGGAAATCGAAAATAAAAAATATCAGGTACGTGTAAAAGATAAAGCAACTGGCAAATCATATGTACGTTATGCAACACGTCAAAAAATCAATCAACTGAGATCGAATCCAAATATTTCTTCTGTTGAGATGACCAAATATGGAACTCCATATGAGGGTGAAAAGCAACGTGGGGAATACACTGGTAAGGTAAAGTCTGGTAAGGGTTTGGATCCAGTTGGTAGAGAAGATAAAGATATTGATAATGATGGTGATCATGATAAGACTGATAAGTATCTTCTGAATCGTAGAAAGGTTCGTGGTGCTGCAATTGCTAAAAAAACTGGTATGAAGGAAAGTTTTTCCAATTGGAGAGAGGATCTTCGTGAAATTGTCGATGATGAAATTGCATCTGAAAAGAGATCGCAAGTCAAAGGGATGAAAAAAGGTGGAGTCAATAAGGTAGTTGTAAATCCAAAACTTGGAGAAGAAGTTCAGTTATTGGAATCAGTTGAAATCTCTGAAGATTATCTGAATCAAACAGTTTATGCCGCAGCAGAGTATTTCTGTGAGCAAGGATTGAATGAGCGTGGTGTAGATATTCTTATTGAAGAACTTGGTCTTGATGAATTTGTAAATTTTGTATTTGAGATTCAAGAAGAAAATCTACTTTCCGAAGCAAGAGCAGGTGGTGTAAGAATTGAACCTAAAACAAAGGGTGGTAAGTCTGTAGGATCACTTAAGGGTGGAGCAAAAACTGCTGCTATCAATAGACTTCGTAAAGAAAAGGCAGCAAGAAAAGAAGCGGAATCAAAAGCATCAGAATCAAAACCATCGGGATTTAAATCATTCTCCCAAAAACATGCTGCAGTTCAAACTGCTAAAAAGCAACAACCTAAGAGAAAAGGTATTTTAGACCGTGTTGCTGGTGCTGTTCTGAAAGGAGTAGAAAGACATAAGCAAGCAACCGCAGCAGCTTCTCAAGCATTCCAAAAGGGTGTTCAGAGACATAAATCAGCGACTACTACTGCTTCTAAACTTGCTTCTCAAACCGCCCAAACTGCAGCAAAAGCGGCAGGTAAAGTTGGTGGAGTTGCAAAGGAAGTTGGTTCTGGAGCAAAAACTGCAGCAAAAGTTGGTAAGCGTGTTTTGACTGGAGAAGAATTTGAACTCCAGGAAAAAATCACATCTAAAACTGATATGGGTACAGCAATTAAGGACTTCTATGCTTCAAAGTCACCACAACTTGCTGGTAGATCTAAAGAAGAGAGAAGAAAGGCTGCAATTGCTGCAGTATTAACTGCTCGTAGAGGTGGAAAGAAACTCGGAGAAGCACTGGATCAAAAAATTCAAGATCAACCAACAAGTGCAGATAATAAAGTAAGAGATACGCAATCGGATGCTGTTAAAAAGCAACAGTTGCAGAATCTTAAAATGATTGCTCAAAAGCAACAAATGCTTCAAAGACAAAAACTACAAATGCAAAAGGCAGGTAAACTTCCTCTTGAAAATTCTTATGAAATGGAAGGTGAAATAGTTGATGAAAGAACTAGATACGCTAAGGAAACGGGAATGTCTGCAACTCGTCCAGGAAAACCATCTGTAGAGGGTGGTGCTAAAGATGATAAAGCATTCACTTCTGTTAAGAAGATGATTCGTCAACAGACTGGAACTCCAAAAGGACAACAAAAAAAAGTTCTTGGAAAGAAACCACCTGTTGCTGGTCAGTACGGTGCTCCAAAATCTCCTGCACAAAAAGTAGCACTCCGTCGTGCTGCTGCTCAAAGATCCCAAGATAACATGTCTTCAAGATATGATTGATTGTTAAAAATAGGTAAAATTCCTAAATAGTTCAAACATCATTAGGAGGTTTTTATTATGTCGCTCGCAGTAATCATTGCATGGGCAAAAGCCAACGAGGCTGCAATCGCTACTATTCTTTTTGTTCTTTCCGAATTCCTCGGTGCTAACAATAAATTGAAGTCGAATGGTCTCGTTTCATTTGTACTGCTTCAAGTTCAGCAACATCTGAAAAAGAAAGGTGCAGTAGATCCTACTCCCTGATTAATAGAACTAAATAGAATACAACATGGGGAGAAATCTAAACTCCCCATTTTTTATAAATATTGTTAGATAAAAATTTTAGTAAAGGTAACAAGAATGGCACTCTGGGGAACCGCAGATAGTCTTTACTCCGTTGGAACAGTGAGTGTAGACTATGGTGCAAAAACTATTACTGGGGCTGGAACTTCATTCACCGCTGCAGGCATTTCTATTGGTGATGTAGTTACTATTGGAGTTGGTGGAACGTTTGGTTCTGCAGTAATTTCTGGAATTACCTCTGATAGACTTATTTCAATTGCAACAACACAATATTTGAATGGCGCTGCTATTGCTGGTGTTGCTTATACTCTGTCTGAAAAACCTGTATATACTCTTGAGGATTCCAATTACTCCTCGAACGTTGTTGGATTAACCTCAACCGTTCCAACTCATAGTGTTTACGGTGTTGATACATACGAGATTGCGACATTAACACCTGGTAATAGTGGTTTAGCAACCCAGTATGGTGGCATCCACGCTGGATGGGTTGGTGTTCATACCTATATTGATATGCATGGAAATTACAGAGTTAAGTCTGAAACTCTTGTTGCAATGTCTGGAATTACAACTCTGGGACAGGCAACTTACACTGCTGCTGGTGACGCTAATGATGACACTGTATACGCAGATCGTTACATTACAATTTCTGCACAACCAACAACCCTGACAGGAGTTTCAACAACTTCTAACCAAACCTTTAGTGTTACTGCTTCCGCAACTCCTACAGCAGTCCTGTCCTATCAGTGGCAGTATGCATCGAGCGTTGGTGCAGCATACACAAACCTTTCAAATGGTGGAATTTACAGCAACGTTACCACTGCAACAGTTGGAATCGCATCCACATCTGTTACTGCTGACAGACCTAATGGATTCTACTATCGTGCTGTTGTCACTGCTGCTGGTGGAGCAACTGCGACCTCTGATGCTGCAAGAATTACTTACGCTTGATATTTAATATATGATCTTTAATGAATTGAATGAAGATAATTTTCTTCTCTTCGCGATTAAAAATTACGAGAATCCTCAGGCAGTCACTAAAGACGACTTTGATAAGGATTTAAATCATTTTAAGTATATCAAAAGATTGCTTAAAAGATATAAAAAATCTGGTGAACTTAGAACTCATTTATTGATCAACCATTTTATTGTTTTATACAATATCTTTGGTGAGGCCACAAATCCTATGTTATTTTTCAAAATTGAAAAGGAAATGTGGCCTCAAGTTAAAACAATAATAGTATTCTTAAATAGACTGCCTCAGCATCCTAAAACGTATATTCATAATATACCTGTGGATTTAAATTGTTTAAATCAATTACAACAAATTTATACTTCAAATGGATAAAATTGATAGAATTATAAATTACTTTAGAAATCTTCGTGAAGAAGGTATGGTTGTAGGAACTGGAGGATTTACTGGATCCGCTGACCCAAAAGGTCCAGTCGCTGGATTTGATCCTGTTATGGGGTACACTAGAAGAAAAAAAGTAATTGGACTTGGAAAAAATTCTCGCAATAGATGGAAGCCAACCAAAAAATAAATAATACTAAAACTACTTGAGTTATTTGTTTTAGTAGTGTAAAAAACTAATAACTCAAAAGGGAAATGTTCAATCAAAATACTTCTGCAGATACTAAAATTGCTGTTCTAGAAGAAAGACTTTCTTCATATGAAGTTATGATGAAAAAAATTGATGAAGCAATTCAGATTATGGGCAAGACAAGTCAAAATATTAGTAAGATGCTTGCAGTTCATGATGAAAAAATAGAACAGTGTAACAGAGCAGATGATTATATTGGTAGACTGATAGAAGAATTAAAATTAGAAAATAAAGATTCTCACGATATTGTTGTAAAAAGAATAGAAGAGGTTGAAAAGAAACTAGAAGAATTTACAAAATATCGTTGGATAGTAGTTGGGGTTTTTGCTGTAATAACATTTGGAATTTCTCAATCACATATGGTAGTTGACTTTTTAACTCCACAAACTCCTCAAGTTCAAATACAAAAATAAATGTTCAAGTGTTGGCACATGTTGCCATGAAAACTAGAAAGAAATCTTCTTTGTATGCTTTGCAGAAAATAACAAACTCTGTCATAAAGTGGACAGGGATCATGACTGTTCTTTGTCTTGACAAAGCGAGGTAGGCACGGTATAGTAGGTAGACCACGATTCTTATTGTTATGGATTTTGTTGATGTAAAATACATCAATTTGATTTCTCCACGTCTTCAGAAATTTAAAAAGGTAAAGAATAATCTTTTTAATTTTCGCTGCCCGATTTGTGGGGACTCTCAAAAGAATAAGAATAAGGCGAGAGGATATTTATATCAAGTAAAGAACAATACAAATTACAAATGCCACAACTGTGGTATTAATGTATCCTTTAATAATTTTTTAAAACAAACAGATTCTAATCTTCATAATCAGTATACTTTTGAAAAATTTAAATCGGGAACAACTGGAAAAAACTTTCCAACCGAAGAACCTAAATTTAAATTTGATAAACCAAAATTTAATTCTAAGATAGATTTGCCGAAAGCAGTTGAAAACCCAGAGGCAAAAAAGTACTTAGAAAACCGAAAATTAAATCCTTATAAATTCTATTACAGTGAAAACTTTAAAACATGGGTTAACTCAATTAAGTTAACTTTTGACGATACCCGATATGATGAACCCAGAATAATTATTCCACTTTTCTATAAAAAAGAATTGGTGGGTGTACAGGGAAGATCTCTGGGATCCAACAAAATAAAATACATTACAATAATGTTTGATGATGATGCACCAAAAATTTATGGTCTCGATGAAATCGAAAAAGATAAAACTATCTACGTTACAGAAGGACCCTTTGATTCAACTTTCATTCGCAACGCGATTGCTCTTTGTGGAGCTGATGGTGATATTGATAAGTGGGGTATTGGCGATTGTGTCTGGATATATGATAACGAACCACGTAATTCAGAAATCGTATCAAGAATTTCCCGTGTTATCGAAAATGGACAAAAAGTTGTCATCTGGCCTTCAACAATAACTGAGAAGGATATTAATGATATGGTTTTATCTGGACTCGACGTTGAATCTGTGATAGAATCAAATATCTACTATGGTTTAGAAGCAAAACTCAAATTTACTAGTTGGAAAAAAATATGAGCAACGGAACAAAAGTTGTCAAAAGAAATGGTAGGGTCGAATCCCTTGATCTTGACAAGATGCATATCATGGTTGATGAAGCATGTAAAGGATTAGCAGGAGTTTCTGCTAGTCAAGTTGAAATGAAATCTGGCATTCAGTTTTATGATGGAATTTCTACTAATGAAATTCAAGAGATTCTGATTCGCAGTGCTAGCGATTTGATTGATTTGGAACATCCAAATTATCAGTATGTTGCAGCACGTCTCCTTATTTTTTCTGTGAGAAAAAATCTTTATGGAAAAATGAGAGAACTTCCTCATCTTGAACATCACATTTATAATTGTGTCAATAAAGAAGTATATGATAATGACATTTATAATAAGTACTCTAAAGAAGAAATTGATAAAGCAAACTCATTTATTGAGCACGATAGGGATTTTCTTTTTACTTATGCTGGTCTAAGGCAAGTAGTTGACAAGTACTTGGTTCAAGACAGAAGTAATGGGGGAGTATATGAAACCCCACAGTTCATGTACATGATGATTGCTCTGACTATCTTTGCAGAGTATCCCAAAGAAACCAGAATGTCATATGTCAAGAGGTATTATGACGCAATCTCAAAGCACAAGATCAACATCCCTACCCCCATTATGGCAGGCGTTAGGACGCCACTTAGACAATTCGCTAGCTGTGTGCTTGTTGATGTTGATGACACCCTCGATAGTATCTTTAGCAGTGATATGGCAATTGGCCGTTATGTTGCACAAAGGGCGGGAATTGGTATCAACGCAGGTCGAATCCGTGGCATCAACAGTAGGATTAGAGGTGGTGAAGTCCAGCACACTGGTGTTGTACCGTTTCTCAAAAAGTTTGAAGCAACTGTCCGTTGCTGCACGCAAAATGGCATACGAGGTGGATCAGCGACAGTCCACTTCCCAATCTGGCACCAAGAAATAGAAGATATTCTGGTTCTTAAAAATAACAAGGGAACGGAAGATAACCGTGTCCGTAAACTTGATTACTCCATTCAGATTTCTAAGTTGTTCTAT
>Ga0222713_10001005_pt1 | contig 32200 bp, 31 predicted proteins | sample C33_649DmetaG_FD_165061 | JGI IMG/M metagenome (GOLD analysis project Ga0222713, IMG submission 165061) | Estuarine water microbial communities from San Francisco Bay, California, United States - C33_649D | ecosystem: Environmental > Aquatic > Marine > Unclassified | place: USA: California... | reverse complement strand
GTGGCGATGGAAGACAAGGCATTGGACGGATGGTCAAAAATGCTGACCCTGTCTTCCTCGATTGCGAGCGATGAAAAGGTTGCCACGTTGTTGAAGTCGCCTGCACTGTCTTCAGAGCAGATCACCGACTCGTTTCTGGCAGTGTGCGGCGATGATGTCGATGCCAAGGGCAGAAATTTCATCCGCCTGCTGGCAGAAAACAAGCGCCTGGTACTGTTACCGCAAATTGCGCAGCTATACGAAGCCTTGAAGGCCAACCAGGAAAAGAGTGTAGACGTAGAAATCACAACGGCGTTCGAAATCAGTTCAGAGATCTCCACGAAGTTGGCGAACGCCCTGCAAGCACGTCTGCAGCGAGAAATTCGATTGGCGACACGCGTAGACCAGTCAATTCTGGGTGGCGCAATTATCCGGGCCGGCGACACGGTGATCGATAGCTCTGTCCGCGGCAAGTTATCCAAGCTAGCAGAATCAATGAAGTCCTGAACAGGTCAGGAACAAAGGAAATGAGCATGCAACAACTGAATCCTTCCGAAATCAGTGAAATTATCAAACAGCGCATCGACAAACTCGATGTCACTGTGCAGGCGCGAAACGAAGGCACGATCGTCTCTGTGTCTGACGGTATCATTCGCATCCACGGTCTGGCTGACGTGATGTACGGCGAAATGATCGAGTTCGAAGGCGGCATCTACGGGATGGCGCTTAACCTCGAACGTGATTCCGTTGGTGCGGTGGTATTGGGCGATTACCTGAGCCTGCGTGAAGGTCAGACCTGTCATTGTACCGGACGTATTCTTGAAGTCCCGGTTGGTCCTGAACTTGAAGGTCGCGTTGTCGATGCGCTCGGTAAACCGATCGACGGCAAGGGCCCTGTCGACACGAAGATGACCGATGCGGTAGAAAAAGTTGCCCCCGGCGTTATCGCCCGTCAATCAGTTTCCCAACCAGTGCAAACCGGACTCAAATCCATCGACTCCATGACGCCGATAGGTCGCGGTCAGCGCGAACTGATCATCGGCGACCGGGAGGTCGGTAAAACCGCGGTTGCGATCGACACGATCATTAACCAGAAGGGCAAGAACGTTAAGTGTATTTATGTGGCGGTTGGCCAGAAAGCTTCCTCCATCGCCAACGTCGTCAACAAGCTCGAGCAACACGGCGCCATGGAATACACAATCGTGGTCGCCGCTTCGGCCTCTGACCCAGCTTCCATGCAGTTCATCGCGCCTTACTCCGGCTGCACGATGGGTGAGTACTACCGAGATCGCGGCGAAGACGCCCTGATCATCTATGACGACCTGACCAAACAAGCCTGGGCCTATCGTCAAATCTCCCTGTTGCTGCGCCGCCCGCCGGGCCGTGAAGCCTATCCGGGTGACGTTTTCTACTTGCATTCACGCTTGCTGGAGCGCGCTTCACGGGTAAGCGCAAACTACGTCGAGCAGTTCACCAAAGGCGCGGTCAAGGGCAAGACTGGCTCACTGACAGCGTTGCCGATCATCGAAACCCAGGCGGGTGACGTTTCGGCCTTCGTACCAACCAACGTGATTTCAATTACCGATGGCCAGATCTTCCTCGAGACTGACCTGTTCAACTCCGGTATCCGTCCTGCGATGAACCCGGGTATCTCGGTGTCACGTGTGGGTGGTGCGGCACAGACCAAGATTATCAAGAAGTTGGGCGGTGGTATCCGTATCGCTCTCGCTCAGTACCGTGAACTCGCGGCGTTCGCTGCCTTCGCATCTGACCTCGACGATGCCACTCGCTCGCAACTCGAGCACGGACAGCGCGTTACTGAATTGATGAAGCAGAAGCAGTACTCGCCACTCTCAATCGCCGAAATGGCCGTGTCAATCTATGCCGCCAACAACGGTTACCTGAAAGACATCGAGCTGAAGAAGGTGCTGGATTTCGAAGCGGCACTGCTGTCTTACATGAACAGTGAGCATGCAGATCTGATCGCGCACATCAATGCAACCGGCGACTACAGCGATGAGATCGATGGCAAGTTCAAGGCAGCCATCGAGAAGTTCAAGGCCACACAAAGCTGGTAAAAAAGGGCTTCGATGAGAAGCCCTCCGGTTCACATCCAACCGGATGCTGGAATCGGGAATTGAGACAAACCAAGAGAACGCACTACTAAGGTAATACGATGGCAGGCGGAAAAGAGATTCGCACCAAAATCTCGAGTATCAAGAATACTCAGAAGATTACCAAGGCTATGGAAATGGTCTCGGCGAGCAAGATGCGTAAGGCTCAGGATCGCATGAAGCTGGGTAAGCCTTATGCGCACCGAATTCGTTCCGTGATCGGGCACATCGCCAATTCGACTCCGGAATATCGTCACCACTTTTTTGATACACGTCCGGTCAAGCGTATTGGTTATATCGTAGTTTCGACCGACCGTGGACTCTGTGGTGGACTCAATATCAATGCCTTCAAGGCGACAGTCGCCTCAATGAAATCCTGGCATGACAAGGGCGTCGAGATCGACATCTGCACGATCGGCGGACGCGCAGCCACCTTCTTCAACAATTATGGTGGCAATGTAGTTGCCTCGGTTCGCAACATTGGCGACAACGCCGAAGTGGCGGATGTTATCGGCGCTGTGCGCGTCATGCTCGAGAAGTTTGACAGCAAGCAAATAGACCAGTTGATGATTGTTAGTAATGATTTCGTCAACACAATGACGCACAAGCCGACTGTTTTACAACTGCTTCCGTTGCTGCCATCAGAGGAAGAAGATTTACAGCATCACTGGGATTATTTGTATGAGCCCGATGCCCAGGAGTTGCTGGATGGCCTGTTACTCCGTTTTATCGAATCACAGGTCTACCAGGCCGTGGTCGAGAATAATGCCTGCGAACAGGCAGCGCGGATGATTGCGATGAAGAACGCATCGGACAACGCCGGAGATTTGATGGACGAGTTGCAACTCGTTTACAACAAGGCGCGACAGGCAGCCATCACGCAAGAGTTGTCAGAGATAGCAGGTGGTGCTGCCGCGGTCTAAACCGGCAGTCCCTGAGTAGCAAAGATTTTTTAAACAAAACGCATTGAACTGATTGAGATTGAGGAACCGGACATGAGTAGCGGTCGAATTGTACAAATTATTGGCGCGGTCATCGACGTAGAGTTTGATCGTGAAAGCGTGCCATCGGTATATGACGCACTGACTGTAGACGGCACCGAAGTGACGCTGGAAGTACAGCAACAACTCGGCGACGGCGTAGTCAGAACGATCGCACTGGGAAGTACTGAAGGACTTAGTCGCGGATTGGTGGTCGCTGACACCGGTGCTCCCGTGAACGTTCCGGTCGGCAAGGAAACCTTGGGCCGCATCATGGATGTACTCGGTCGCCCCATCGATGAGCGCGGACCGATCGGTGAGAAAGAACGCATGCCGATTCACCGCAAGGCTCCTACCTATGAAGAGCTCGCGGCGACCAACGAATTGCTGGAAACCGGCATCAAGGTTATTGACCTTGTGTGTCCGTTCGCGAAAGGCGGTAAGGTAGGTCTGTTCGGTGGTGCCGGTGTAGGCAAGACCGTGAACATGATGGAATTGATCAACAACATCGCCACCGAGCACAGCGGATTGTCAGTATTCGCGGGTGTGGGTGAACGAACTCGTGAAGGTAACGACTTCTATCACGAGATGCAGGAATCCAAGGTTATCGACCTCCAGGGTGAATCCAAGGTATCGATGGTCTACGGTCAGATGAACGAGCCACCCGGCAACCGTCTGCGTGTGGCCCTGACAGGTCTGACCATGGCGGAGAAATTCCGCGATGAAGGCCGTGACGTACTGCTGTTCATTGACAACATCTACCGTTATACCCTCGCGGGCACCGAAGTATCGGCCCTGCTCGGTCGTATGCCGTCTGCGGTAGGTTACCAGCCGACACTGGCAGAAGAGATGGGTGCCCTGCAGGAGCGCATCACTTCCACAAAGACCGGCTCAATCACTTCAATCCAGGCCGTATACGTACCGGCGGACGACTTGACTGACCCGTCTCCAGCAACGACATTCGCTCACCTTGACGCGAAGGTGGTATTGTCACGTGATATCGCCTCACTCGGTATCTACCCTGCGGTGGATCCGCTCGATTCCTCATCACGTCAACTCGACCCGCTCGTGATTGGTCAAGAGCACTACGATGTAGCCAATGGTGTGCAGACCGTACTCCAACGCTACAAGGAATTGAAAGACATCATCGCGATTCTGGGTATGGACGAATTGTCAGATGATGACAAACAAACAGTGGGCCGCGCGCGTCGTATTTCCCAGTTCCTGTCACAACCCTTTACTGTTGCAGAAGTGTTCACGAATGCGCCTGGCAAATACGTGTCACTGAAAGACACCATTGCTGGATTCAAAGGCATTCTGAACGGCGACTACGATCATCTGCCAGAACAGGCATTCAGCATGGTCGGTACCATTGAAGAAGCAGTCGAGAAAGCAGCGAAACTGAAGAAAGGCTAAGTAGCGGAGCAACGGGAATACAGGTAACCAACATGTCCATGACAATGCATTGCGACATAGTAAGTGCCGAGCGCAGCATCTTTTCCGGCCTGGTGGAGATGGTTGTGGCGGCGGGCGCGATAGGTGATTTGGGTGTGACACCCGGTCACGCACCCTTGCTGACAGCCCTGATTCCGGGTCCAGTACGACTCGTCAAGGCCGGTGGAGAAGAAGAGATTTTCTACGTTTCCGGCGGCTTTCTTGAAGTACAACGAGGCGTCGTCACCCTGCTCGCCGATACCGCATTGCGCGCAGACGACGTGGATGAAGCCGCTGCGCTGCAAGCGATGGAAGAAGCCGAACGCGCGATAGCCAATCAGGGCGCTGAGTTCGAGTACTCTGCCGCCGCTGCCCAGCTGGCCGAAGCCGCTGCCCAGTTGCGTGCTCTCAGACAAATCAAGAAGTAAGCCGTAACGGCGCACATCTCGGAAGAAAAGGTAGCACTGGCTACCTTTTTTTTTGCTATTCTCTAACAGAACAGTACGCCCCCGATCTTCCGGAAATCCCGCTATCAAGAATGGCCAGGCTATGACTCTCGATGTAGTAATCCTTGCAGCTGGCAAGGGCACGCGCATGTACTCGCAGAAGCCCAAGGTCTTGCATGAAATCGGTGGTCAGGCGATGCTGGCGCACGTAATTGCGGCTGCGGCCGCGCTCGACAACCCCGCGCTACATGTCGTCATTGGTTATGGCGCGGATGCCATCAAGCAGCATTTTACGGCGCAATCCGATACCCCGGCGTTGCACTGGGCGTTACAGGAACAACAGCTTGGGACCGGGCATGCCGTTCAGCAGGCACTACCAGGCATCGATACCTCCCAGACGGACAATCTCACACTTGTACTCTATGGCGATGTGCCGCTCATCAAGACAGCAACACTGAAAGAGTTGTTGCAGAATGCGCATGCCAGCAGCATCGCCCTGCTGACACTGGAAACACCGACTCCTGCCGGATTGGGACGCATAATCCGTGACGCGGACGGCAAGGTTCGGGCGATTGTGGAAGAGAAGGATGCCTCGGAAGACGAGCGCGCAATAACCGAAATCAACAGCGGTATTATGGCGATTCCTTCCGCGCGCCTGGCGCATTGGTTGGGACGGCTCGGCAACAACAACAAGCAGGGCGAGTACTATCTCACTGACATCATTGCAATGGCCTGTGCGGATGGGTGCGAAGTGACACCACTCGTGAGCACCGATGCCATGGAGTTGCAGGGCGTTAACGACAAGTCACAACTCGCCTCACTGGAGCGACATTATCAAATGAACAGGGCACAGGAATTATTGAAGACGGGAGTTACACTGCGTGATCCGGCCAGACTCGATATTCGCGGCGAACTCACGTGTGGTGTCGATGTCGTTATCGACGCCAATGTTATCTTCGAGGGCAAGGTCGTGCTCGGCAATGACGTGCAGATTGAAGCCAATACAGTCATCAGGAATGCAGTAATCGGCAACAAGGCGAAGATCCTGTTCGGGTCAAATATCGATGGGGCCGAAATCGGCGCCGGTGCCAGTGTCGGCCCCTATGCACGACTGCGTCCGGGTACTGTGCTCAAGGATGACGTGAAGATTGGTAATTTCGTTGAAACCAAAAACGCCGTGCTGGGCAAAGGCTCAAAAGCCAGTCATCTTGCCTATCTCGGCGACGCCCAGATTGGTGAGGGCGTCAACATCGGTGCTGGAACGATCATTTGCAATTACGACGGGGTCAACAAGCACAAGACTTTCATCGGCAATAATGTGTTTGTCGGCTCCAACAGCGTACTCATCGCGCCGGTTACACTGGCCGAAAATGCGTTCATCGCTGCGGGGTCGGCAATCAACACCGACGTCCCGGAAAGCAATCTCGCCGTTGGACGAGGCAAGCAACGCAATATTGCGGGCTGGAAAAGACCGGTGAAACCCGCGAAATAGTCGTTATCAGTCAATAGCTTTGAACTGGCTGGGCCAGGCAGGAAATCAAGCATGTGTGGAATTGTAGGAGTTATCGCAGAACGTGAGGCCTCAGGTATCTTGCTGGAGGGACTCAAGCGTCTGGAATATCGTGGCTACGACTCGGCGGGCCTGGCACTAATCAACACCGGCAGCCATAAATTGGCCTTCATCAAGGCGGTGGGAAAAGTGCAGAAGCTGGTTGACGCCTGTGGAAAATCCAGGGCCTCAGGTAGTCTCGGTATCGCCCACACGCGCTGGGCGACGCATGGCAAGCCCACCGTGGCAAACGCGCACCCGCATAAATCTGATGACATAGCGATCGTCCATAACGGCATCATCGAAAACTTTGAACCCTTGCGCGAAAAGCTGAAGAAGGCTGGCTACGTGTTCAAGAGTGATACGGATACGGAAGTCATTGCCCATCTCATTCATCAGACGCACAACGGCGGAAAGGTTAGCCTGCTCGACGCTGTGAGGAAAACTGTCAAAACACTCCACGGCGCGTATGGCCTCTGCGTAATCGATAACTCGCAACCCGACCAGATCATCGCAGCTCGTAGTGGCAGCCCGCTGGTAATCGGCATCGGCATTGGCGAAAACTTTGTCGCCTCCGATCCCCTGGCACTGGGTCCCGTCACCGACCGCTTTGTCTATCTGGAAGAGGGCGATATCGCCAAGGTCACATTGACCACCTACGAGATCTGGCACGGAGACAAGAAAGTCAATCGCCCTGTCACAACCGTACGCGGCGATAACGCCACCGCAGAGAAAGGCGAATTCAAGCACTTCATGCTGAAGGAGATCTACGAGCAGCCCAAGGTGCTGCGCGATACGCTCGCCGGGCGTATCAGTGATACTCGCGTACTTGAGGAAGCGTTCGGCGTAAAGGCCAAGGGTATCTTCGACAAGGTCAAGGCGGTCCAGATAGTTGCCTGTGGCACCAGTTTCCATGCCGGGCAGGTGGCAAAGTACTGGCTCGAATCCATTGCCCGTATCCCATGCTCTGTGGACATCGCCAGCGATTACCGCTACCGCGATATCATTGTGCAGCCGAATACCTTATTTGTAACAGTGTCTCAGTCCGGAGAAACGGCCGACACACTGGCGGCGTTGCGTTACGCCAAGCAACGCGAATACATCGCCAGCCTGTCCATCTGCAATGTCGCCACCAGCTCATTGGTCCGCGAGTCGGATTTCTGTCTGTTAACCCAGGCCGGTCGCGAGATCGGTGTGGCGTCGACGAAGGCATTTACGACACAGCTCAGCCTGTTGTTGATCCTCTCAATCGCCATCGCTCGGCGTACCGGACTGACACCCGCTCAGGAAGCGAAGCTGGTAAAGGACCTCGGCAAGCTCCCGGCGTGTATCGCGAACACTCTGAAGCTCGACACAGAAATCGAGGAGGTCTCGAAGCAATTCGCCGACAAGAATCACAGCCTGTATCTGGGCCGGGGCATTCACTATCCGGTCGCGAAGGAAGGAGCACTGAAGCTGAAAGAAATCTCCTATATTCATGCCGAAGCCTATCCTGCAGGAGAGTTGAAGCACGGGCCACTCGCACTTGTCGATAGCAATATGCCGGTAATTGCGGTTGCTCCCAACAATGATCTGTTAGGAAAACTGAAGGCAAATCTCTCCGAAGTGAGTGCGCGAGGCGGAAAGCTGTTCGTGTTCGCCGATGTCAGCATCAAATTCCAGAGTGACAAGAGTTGCAGGGTAATAAATGTGCCTCACTGCCCGGAAATTCTCGATCCTATGGTTTTCACGATCCCGCTGCAGTTATTGTCCTACCATGTTGCGATTACCAAGGGGACGGACGTAGATCACCCGCGTAATCTCGCGAAGTCAGTGACAGTCGAGTAAATCGAACAGATTTAGTTCGAGCCGGGAGTGCGCAGCGCTTTCTGGCTCTTGTTGAGTCGCTTGAGATGTTCTTTCAGCAGCGGCTTGCGGTTGCGGGCAACACCAGTGGCCAATACGTCGATCACCACCAGATGGGCGATGCGGGACGACACTGGTGTGAAAGCCTGATGATCCTCTTCCATGTTGACATAGATCGGAATGCTGCACTGTTCGCTGAGCGGGGTACCCTGGGGAGCCAGTCCGATCACAGTGGCCCCTGCCTCCATGGCGAGGCTGACACTCTGCAGCAATGCCCGGGTCTGGCCGGATTGCGAGATCGCCACCACCACATCATCCTTGCCCAATGAAATGGCCGACATGTTCTGGATATGAGGATCGGTGTACGCGGCCGTGGACAATTGCAGCCGGAAAAATTTGTGCTGGGCGTCGGCTGCCACTGAACCCGACGCGCCGAAACCATAGAATTCCACCCGGTTGGCGTTGCTGATGATCTTGATGGCCGTCTCCAGCACGACAGGGTCCAGCTCATCCCGCACAGTGAGCAATGAACCGACAGTGGTATCAAAAACCTTATTGCGCAGGTCCTCGACGGTATCCTTGTCATCCACGGCGAACTGGGTGTAGACCCCGCCAAGGCTCACCTGTTGAGCGAGCTGCATCTTGAACGCCTGAAAACCGTCATGGCCCACTGCCCGGCAGAACCGGATCACGGTGGGTTCGCTGACCCCGGCATTCTTGGCGAGATCTACGATGCGCATGTTGATCACGTCATTGGCGTGTTCGAGCACATAGCTGCCCACCTTGGCCTCGGACTTGCGCAAGCGGGTCAGGTTGTCTGCGATTCGGCGAATGAGATTAGGTGAATCCACCAGGCACCTGCTAAATTGGTGAGCTGAAAGGAAAAGTAGGCACGATACTACTGAATTTGGCAGAGGCTTGCATCCGCTTTACACACGGAAGCAGCCTGTCACAAATCCAATCAGGTACCGTCCACGTAGTCAGCACTATCAACACCATCATGCAGACATTCGACCTCAGCTTCACTGATTCCATCGCCACGATTGGCGCAGACACCTGGAACGGACTGACAGGGACGGAGAATCCCTTCACCCGTTATGAGTTTCTGTGGGGACTGGAGAGTACGGGCTGCACCACTCAAGGTACTGGGTGGCAGCCCTATCATGTGCTGGTGCACTCGAACCGGAATGGCGAGACCGAACCGGTTGCGGTCATGCCGCTCTACCTGAAAACAAATTCCTACGGGGAATACGTTTTCGACTGGTCCTGGGCCAATGCGTACCAGACCCATGGCCATAGGTACTATCCGAAGTTTGTCACCGCGATCCCGTTTACGCCCAGCGTCGGCAGCCGCTATTTCATCAAGCCCGGCACCGATACCGTCGCGGTCATCGCCTTGATCCAGGAGCGCATCGAGGCTGAGGCAAGGCGCTTGCAAGGTTCCTCGTGGCATGTACTCTTCCCACCGCTGGAGCAGCACGAGTCCCTGTCGTCCATCGGTCTGCTGCCTCGCCGTGGCTGCCAGTTTCATTGGTATAACAGGGATTATCGGGATTTCGAACACTTCCTGAGCGGACTCAATTCCCGCAAGCGCAAGAACATTCGCAAGGAGCGCCAGCAAGTTGCTGAGGCCGGTATTACTTTTGAACGCGTCGAAGGCGCCGCGATTGAACCTGCGCGCTGGCACCGCTTCTACGAGTTCTATCAAAGCACGTACATGATGCGAGGCATGCAGGGCTATTTGCACGCAGACTTTTTCGAATTCCTTTCCGCAAACATGCCGGAACAGGTGTTCATGAATGTGGCGCAGCGCGATGGCAGGGATATTGCGGCAGCGCTGTTCTTCAAGAATTCCACAACGCTCTACGGCCGCTATTGGGGCAGCCAACAGGACTACCGGTTCCTGCACTTTGAGACTTGTTATTATCAGGGACAGGAGTATTCGATTGAACACGGACTTTGGCAGTTCGACTCCGGCGCCCAGGGCGAGCACAAGATCCAGCGAGGATTTGAGCCCATCCCGACCTACTCTAACCATTGGATCAAAGATCCCGGCTTCAGCGCGGCGATTGCCAGGTTTCTCGAGGAAGAAGCAACGCACATCGAGCAGTACAAGGAGAGTGCAGCGAGTTACCTGCCATTTCGCCAAAACTGAACCACACGATACGAAAGCCTTCAGTGCCGGTTGAACCCGCAAATCCAAGGGCGCTACACTTGAGTTCCCGTAAATGCGCGTCGAGATGATCCCGAGTGCAGCCGATGAACCCCAAAGTCGACGCCTTTATCAAGCGAGCGACAAGCTGGCGCGCAGAATTCGAACACCTGCGTGGCCTCCTGCTCGACAGCGAACTCACGGAAGAATTGAAGTGGTGCAAGCCTTGTTACACGTGGCAGGGGAACAATATTGTCATCCTGCAGGACTTCAAGGAATTTTGCGCTGTCCTGTTTCCCAAGGATGTGCTCGTGAAGGACCCGAAGCACCTGCTGAAGTCGCCTGGCGTTAATTCCCAGTCTGCACGCCGGGCGGTTTTCACGAGCCTTGAAGAGGTCCGCGGGCGGGAAGCCGACCTGAAGCGCTGTGTGAAGTCGGCTATCGACGTAGAGAAGGGTGGTCTGAAAGTGCAGTTCAAATCGACGTCGGAATTCGAGTTTCCGGTAGAGTTGGAACGGGCCTGCAAACACGACTCCCAGCTCAAGCAGGCCTTCGCCGCACTGACACCGGGTCGGCAACGCGGCTATCTCCTGCATTTTGCCGCCGCCAAACAGGCACAGACCCGGGAGTCGAGGATCGCAAAATGCCGTGAGCGTATTCTCGCCGGCAAAGGCCTATCAGACAGATAATACTGAGTCGGCGCAGATCCGTTGTTCCAGCGCCGGGATACAGAAGGTGAAAATAACAATGACAGAAAGCCTCGTTCCGGTGCTACATGTGGCGGATGGTCTGCAAACCGCGCGTTGGTATGCGCGACTCGGTTTCGAGCTCGTCGGCCAACATCGATTTGCACCGGAGTTACCGCTCTATGCCTTTCTGCGCAAAGGTAATGTTACGCTGCATCTGTCAGAGCATAGGGGCGACGCCCGACCCGATACTCTGCTTTACTATTATGTGGATGATGTCGATACGATTGCCGCCGAGTTCAATGCCCAGGTGATCGAACAGCCCTGGGCGCGCGAAATTCAGCTGACAGATCCCGATGGTAATCGCTTGCGGATTGGGCAACCGTGGGAGTCACATATCTCATGACGCGACTCTTTACCCTGACAGGAGCCCTGCCCCACAATCCGCAGGTTGAAGAATGGTTACACGGCGAACCAGCAGCCCTGTACGCGATCGCGCGACAGTGCTTCAGGCGCTTGCGCGACTGCGGCGACGACGTCACCGAGATACTTCATGACGGTTGTCCTGTGGCCTGTGTCGGTGGTGCTGCATTCGCCTACGTGAATGTGTTTAGATCACATGTCAATTTGGGATTTTACATGGGCTCGTCGTTGCGAGATCCCGAGCACCTGCTGCAAGGCTCCGGTAAATGGATGCGGCACATAAAGATAAAGCCGGATGAAGTCTCAACAGCACCAGGCATAGAACGCCTTGTCCTGGAGGCATATCTCGACATCAAGTCACGAGTAAGGCAAGACCAGTAACTGAAATTCTCGCAAATAGTGCCGCGCCTGTGGACTATTGCAAGGAACACTGAACAAGGGGAGACTCACATGGTATCCGGAATTCTATTCATTGTCCTGATTGCGGTGACCATGCTGATATTGCTAGCGTCGAGCGAATGGATTACTACAATGTGGCGCCATCGAATCGAAGCCTGCCGATTCTTGCTTATGCACCGACGCGACCCCGCAGCCTGGGCGATGTTTATCAACGCGAGACATGACGAGAAACAGCGCTTTTTCGCTGCACATCGATCATCGCTTCTAAAGACGCTCGGTCAGCTTGTGCTTTTCATGCTGATGGTGGTTTTGGTGCTTGTTATCGCAACTGGCAACTCTGCCGTCTTCGCACATCATGGGCTGACAGGCTTCGACACTTCCCACCTGATCGCGATCGAAGGCAAGGTCATCGAGTACCGACTCAGGGATCCGCATTCCTTGCTGGTTGTCGAGGGAATGAATGCTGACGGCACACTGACCGTCTGGGAAATTGAAGGGGGTGCCGGCAGCGGGATCGTAAAGGCAGGGCTAAGCCGGGAATTTCTGGACAGTCAGCCCGCCGTTCGAGTCTCTGCCTATCAATCGTCAGATGGAATATGCGCGCCACGCTGCAAAGCCAGCGGGCAGGATTTCAATTTCGACCGGTTCTGATTAACCTGCACACACTATTAAAGACGCATTCCTGTCCTAACTGTTAGGGTCCTGCGCCCTGCGCTGCTGCCCGCGTTGCCGGGCACTGCAATTTCTCACTTCTACTGCAGGGAACTGCGGTTCCAGCCTCTGCACAATTTTCTCCAGCTAACCAATGTGCTGCGACCAGTAAACCGATTCGCTGGGGATGCGTTACTGCTACCAACGACCAAGAGAGAAATCAGGACAACGAAATGCGTAGAACAATACTGAAAGTCGCGGCCGCAATTACCCTGTGTTGAGTCAGTTCCGCCCTGTTCGCCCAGAACGGAGGCCGCAATCCGCCGCCGCCGAATGGCGCGGGACAGAATCCGCCACCACCCGGCGCGGACGGACAGAATCCCCCACCCCCACCGCCTCCGAATGGCGGTAATCAAAATCCGCCTCCTGCCCGCGCTCTGGGAGCGGCACCAGAACCGGAAGAAAACCCGATTACGGAAGCCAAACGGGTCCTGGGCAAAATTTTATTCTGGGACGAACAGTTATCCAGTGATGACACGGTGGCATGTGGCACCTGTCACAAACCGGCGGCAGGCGGAGCCGATACCCGCCTCGCGCTGAACCCAGGATTTGACCGGATCTTCGGAACAGCTGATGACATTACCGGTTCGCCGGGTATCAGGGCACTGGATGCAGATGGCAGCCCTGTGAATGATCCGCTGTTCGGTCACACGCCTCAGGTTACTGGTCGGGCCACGCCGTCGTTTTTGACGGCGATGTTCGCCGATCGCCTATTCTGGGATGGTCGCGCGGAGGACGAGTTTGTAGATCCGCTCGATGCCAGCACGGTGGTGATTGCCACGGGGGGCGCACTGGAAAATCAGGCACTGGGCCCGTTGCTGAGCAGTGTGGAGATGGCGCAGGCAGGAAGAACCTGGCAAGACGTCGTCGACAAGCTCGCCGACGTGACGCCACTTGCACTCGCCAGCAATATTCCAGCAGACATGCAAGACGCCTTACAGGGAGGATCCACCTATCCGCAATTGTTCGCTGCAGCCTTCGCCGATGGGGAGATCACACCGGCGCGCATTGCGATGGCCATCGCTACATACGAGCGCACGCTGGTACCCAACGACACTCCCTGGGATCAATTCGTCGCTGGCGATGCCAATGCGATGACTTCGGATCAGATTGCGGGCTGGGATTTGTTCAGAACGCAGACGCCCTGTGGCAACTGCCATCGACCGCCACTGTTCAGCGACAACAATTTCAGGAATATCGGTCTGCGACCGTCAGCTGAAGATCTCGGTGAGTTCGAAGTGACCGGTCGTAACAACGACCGCGGGGATTTCAAGACACCGTCGCTGCGAAATGTGGGTTTGCGACGGGCGCTGATGCATGTGGGCTGGATTACCGATGTCAGTGATGCCATCGATTTCTATAACGCCGGCACCAATGCAACAGGTCATGTGCAATTTACTGATGATCAGTCCGGCATTCCGAACAGCAATCTTGAGATTAATGAAATTAATGTCTTTGGTGATGATCCAGTCAGGCGTGGTCAACTCATCGATTTTCTTGTGAACGGCCTGACTGACGCGCGTGTAGCCCAGGAGCGTTTTCCCTTCGACCGGCCTACGCTTGCAAATGAAGAAGTCGCGGTGTCATCACCAGTAGCAACCACGATTGCGGGCATTAATAGCGACGGCACACCGACAGCAGCCGTCTTCAGTGGTGCCGTTGTTGGTGCTACCCCGACTGCAGAGACAGAGTCGTTCTTCGCTTCTGAAGCGTTGGCGCTCAATGCCCGGATCGAAGTGGATCCCGTGGATGTCGGACAGCAAGCCGATGTGTTCTGCGTCATCGTTCGCAACGGACGCTATTTTGCACTTACCGCCGATGGCATTTATCAACCCTGGAATGGTGATACGGCGACGTTGCCACGTCTGAAATCGATCGCCATGCTTGGTTTGGTTGAAAACTTTGCCATCGCCGGTGGAATTGGGCAGATGCGGGGTGAGTTCGAAGTGTTTTTCGGCTACCAGTCAGGCTCCACGGCACTGCGCTACAACTCGGAACCACTGCGCTTTATCGTAGAATGATCCAATCCCTTCCTCGTTAAACAGGGGCAGTATCCAGCCATGGGCTGCCTCTGTTCTTTTTGCTGCACCGCTTCGCGTCTCCCTGTATTGAAGGAAGCCACCAGAGTTCAGGATCCGGATTCGTCAGGTGCATGCGCAAGAATGTCGCCCGGCTGACACTCCAGGAATTCGCAGATTCGTTCCAGCGTATTGAAGCGAATCCCCTTCACCCGACCAGTCTTGAGCAACGAGATATTCTGTTCGGTGATTCCGACGTATTCCGCCAGCTCTTTTGAACGCTTCTTCCGTAGAACGAGCATGCTGTCGAGGTTAACGGCGATAGCCATGATCAGATGAACTCCGCATTTTCTTCGGCCAGTCGTTGCCCTTCTCGCATGATCCACGCGATCGCGAACATCACGCCGCTCAGAAACAGCACCGACAAGTCATTGCTGCCGATGCTGATGCTAATTCCGCGTTCGCCCACAGGATTATTCATTGTGAGGACCAGGCCCAGGAGAATATCGACAAGCGGTGACGTAACAACCTTGAGCATTAACATCGCGGCAAAAACCTGAATATGATTTGCTATTGCCGGTGAAAACAGGGCTCCGTTCCGATACAGGCCAAACAAGAGCAGCAAACGCCAGACACCGTACATCAGTATGCCTGCCGGTACGCAGCTGACGAGGAAACCCAGGAACAAATTAAGCGGACCAATCAGTTCCATGTGCAGTGGCAGATTCGAAAACGGTTCAGAGGCAGCAGCGAATTGCTCGAAGTTGAGCCACACGGCGATCGTCAGCAGCGGGCTGGAAATCAGATAGACCAGACAGGCGAAGCGCAGGGCGGCACTCACTCGGCGGATTTTGTTCTTGTTATCCATGGGGCGGGCTCCAAAGGAAGAAGGTTGACATTGTAAAACAATAATCTATTATCGTAAAACAATAATTTTAAAGCAAACCGATGTCCCGAGTCCTGTTCGCCCTGCTTGCCTGTCTCGTCACCACGTCCTTGCAGGCCATGACCTGGTCCGAGCTGGAGGCGGAAATCCAGGCAATATCGCCCTTATTCAGCGCTTCAGCGACATTGTGCAGATGCTGGTGGTTTCTACAAAGGCCCAGCAACAGCTGTCCCCCGGCACCCAGCTGTTCTGCCCTGCGCCCGACACTCCGGTGACACTGGACGAGATGGTCTCGCTGGTGCGGGCGGAAGCTCGACACCAGCAGGCGACGGCGGAGACCCTGGTGCAGGAGTTGATACTCGACGGATTGCGCCGCCGTTATCCCTGCGATTGATCGTGTAGGAGCATCTACACCCCTGGATTGCAAAGCGATGGAGTTTGCGGCAATCTGGCTCGTCGCCATTTTTCACCACCCCTTTGCATGCTGCCACCCCTCGTTGTTTCGATACTGCTGCTGGTCTGCAGCAATGTGTTCATGACATTTGCCTGGTACGCCCACCTCAAGGAATTGAACAACAAGCCCTGGCTGATCGCCGCGCTGGTGAGCTGGAGCATTGCGCTGCTGGAATACCTGTTCCAGGTCCCTGCCAATCGCATTGGCTACACGGCGGTCAGCATCGGGCAACTGAAGATCATTCAGGAAGTCATTACCCTTTCCGTTTTTGTGCCGTTCTCAGTCATGTACCTGAAGGAACCGCTGAAACTGGATTATCTGTGGGCAGGTTTGTGTCTGATGGGGGCAGCCTATTTCGTGTTTCGCGGCAGAATGACCTAGCGCATTCACAACAAGGCTCGCTTTGCGTTAAAGTGCCCCTGTCTAATCGTGTCAGTTACCGATCTAATGTGAGCGCATTCCCATGATCTTTTCTGCAGAATTCACTCCACCTGATACGCGCCGCTGCCAATCCATCCGGCTGCAGAAAACTGGAATGCCAGACCCAAAATAAATTGATGCCATCGCCCTGGTCGAGGAGAAGTAAATGCTAATGTCCAATCCCCGCAGATCGCTCCTGCTATTATGCAGTCTTGCCGTCTTGAGTACTCCTGTCGCCGTAGCCCAGTCAGGAGAAGCCAGACTCGCTGCGTTGACTCCCGTAACAGAGGCGATGCTGGCCAACCCCCCTGCTGAAGACTGGCTGATCTGGCGCCGCACATTCGACAGTTTTGGATTTTCGCAGCTTGATCAGATCAATAAGCAAAATGTCTCTTCTTTACAGGAAGCCTGGCGCACTCCCTTGCAAGGTGGCGCCAATATGGCGACGCCGCTGGTTCACGATGGCGTGTTGTATTTGCTCAGCACAGCAGACACCGTGATCGCGATGGATGCAACCACAGGCGCACCGCTGTGGAGTCACAAACATGAGAACAAGGCACCGCCGGCAACCAAGATCGGTCTGGCGCTCCACGGTGATCTAGTCATCGTCCCGACCTCAGATCTGCACATCCTCGCGCTCTCGGCCAAGACCGGTGAGGTGGTATGGGATCACGCCATCGATGCGGTGAGCACAGGTCCATTACCGTATTCCCTGCGTGCCGCACCCATCATTGCGAACGGACAGGTTATTCAGGGCGTCACCGCGACGCTGGTGCCAGAAGGTGGGTTCATCATTGCAATCGATCTGGAAACCGGGAAAGAATCCTGGCGCTTCCACACTGTTGCACGCCCGGAACCGACCGGCGATACCTGGAACGAGTTGCAGCTGAACAAGCGCAGCGGCGGTTCGGTATGGGTTTCTGGCAGCTATGATCCGGAGCTCGATCTGATCTACTTTGGATCCGGCCCGACTTACGACACAGCGCCCTTGCTTCCGGAATTGGGCAAAGAAGGTGTCAGCAATGACGCTCTCTACACGAACGCCACGGTCGCTCTGCGTCCCCGAACTGGCGAATTGGTGTGGTACTACCAACACATGGCAAACGATCAGTGGGACCTGGATTGGGCGTTCGAGCGTCAGGTTATCAACCTGTCGGTGGCTGGCACTCCCCGCAAGGTCATTCTCACTGCTGGCAAGATGGCATTGTTCGATGCCATCGATGCCGCGACTGGTGAGTATGTGTTTTCCGTGGATATGGGCATCCAGAACATCGTTTCCTCAATCGATCCGGTGACCGGGGCGAAGACGCTGAACCCGAATGCCGTGCCGAGCGCGGACAAGGCGCAGCTTGTGTGTCCGTTCGCACTGGGGGGTCGCAACTGGCTCGCAACATCCTACAATCCGATCAGCAAGATGTTGTTCGTGCCATTATCGGACGTTTGCATGAATGGTGGGCCCACTGGTGGCAACAGCATTCTCACCACTGGCGCCGCGCTTAACCCGATTCCGGGTGGTATTGCGAATGGCAATTATGGCCGTCTGCAAGCAGTAAATCTGGAAACCCGGGAACTGAGCTGGGCCTTCCGTGAGCCAGTGCCGGCTGCATCTGCCGCACTCTCGACTGCAGGTGGTCTCGTGTTTATGGGCACCCTCGACCACACGTTCAAGGCCTTCGACGATGCTACCGGCGCAGTATTGTGGGAGACCGACACAGGCGACATCCCTGCGTCCTTCCCAATCAGCTACGCCGTGGATGGCAAACAGTACATCGCGGTGGTGACTGGTCAGCCGGCCATCCATGCGGGCACCTACACCGGGATCATCCGCGCATTCACTGGTGGAGACGCCGGGCCTCTGGGGGGGCTGCAAAATAGCGGTCCGGCTCTCGTAGTGTACGCGCTGGATTAGTGCGCGGTGGTGACAACCCGCCTGTGATGAGCACTGGCGGGTTTGATCCAGGGCAAGGCCAACTCCGCCTATTCACGCATACTCAAGCTGTAAATCTGATTTGATCGGAGGATGCGATGACGGTGGAACGACACGGCGTGTCCATTGGCATTGAGCGCGTAGACGACAAGGTATTTCTCGCACTCAAAGCGGTAGGCAAACTCACGCACCAGGATTATCAAGTCATCACACCCTTGCTGGACTCCGCCCTGCAAGGGATCAGTGCCAAACACGTCAATGTCTTGATTGATGGCACCGAGATGCAAGGCTGGGAGGCCAGGGCGGCGTGGGATGACTTCAAACTGGGGCTCAGGCACGGCAGTGCCTTCGGTAAAATTGCGATCTATGGCAACCGCAATTGGCTGGAGATCGCGGCAAAAATTGGCAGTTGGTTCATTGCGGGAGAAGTGAAATATTTCCCTGATCAAGCCGATGCCATCGCCTGGCTGACTGCAGACTAGGAAGTTTTCCCCGCGAAACTACAGCGCCTCTCGCGAGTCTCTCTGCGTGACTTGTTGGAAGCGTCGGCTGCGTCACGTTTTGCCTTGCGCTCGCTATACTCACTGTCAATTGCCCGCTGCCCAAACTGCCACCTTGCGGTGTGGAGCAACTACGCCGGAGCTGGCCCGATATTTCGCTTCATTCGGGTCGGAACCCTCGACACGCCGTCACAACTTCCCCCTGACATTCACATCTTCACCTCTACCAAGCAACCCTGGGTGGTACTCCCGCCAGAAGCCGTGGCCATGCCGGAATTTTACGATCGAAAGCAGCACTGGTCAGCTGAGAGCCTGCAGCGTCTGGAGCAGGTGTTACCGCAAATACAGCGTTATCGAGAACAACAAGAGACGGGTTAGCCGATTTCTTTCCAGACCAGAAGCTGATTGTTAGCAGGCATCGCGTGGTCTTTCAGTAGTTGCAGATTCTGCGCTCTGGCGAGACTGTCTATCCACTCAAAATCCCTCACACCACTGGCCGGATCACGCGCTTTTAGCCAACGATCAAATTGTGCATTGCTCTCAGTCGTGAATCGATTGCCGTATTTGAAAGGGCCGTAGACGAGGAGCAGGCCGCCCTTATGCAATGTGCGACCCACTCCACGAAAGAAATTCTCGACCGAAGCGGTGGACATGATATGCAGGCTATTGGCGCTGAATATTGCATCGACACGATCACACGCCCAGTCGGACTGATTGACATCGAGAGACAGGGCTCGCGGCAGATTGTGTAAGCCTGCATCGATGAGGCGCAGATTCAGGGTGTCGACATTGTCCGGAATGTCCGAACTTTGCCAGTGGAGTTCCGGAAAATGCCCGGCGAAGTACACCGCGTGCTGGCCTGTACCACCAGCGATTTCGAGCAGGCTCTCTTTGTTCGCAATAGTGTCTTGCAGCACAGAGAGAATGGGGTCCTTGTTGTTTTCACAAGCCTGGCTGAAGGGCAACTCGCTCGTCATTGGGAGTTAAGCCTGTTTGCGCAGGAATACGGGTCGAGTCGGAGAGGAGTCTGTCTCACTGTAGCGATAGCCTTCGACATCGAAATCGCGCAATCTATCGGGCGTTTTGATGCGATTGCGGATGATGTAGGCAGCCATCTCGCCGCGGGCTTTCTTTGCAAAGAAACTTAACACTCGATATTGGCCGCTTGCGAAATCCTTGAACACTGGACTGATCACTTCGGCATCGAGCTGTTGAGTCTTGATGGCGCTAAAATATTCATTGGAAGCGAGATTCACAATTACCCTGCGCTTTGCTGATTGCGCGGAGAGCTCGGTATTGAGAGAGTCTGTAAGCTTCGAGCCCCAGAAATCGTACAGGTTTCTGCCACCGGAATTTTTGAAACTGGAACCCATTTCCAGACGATAGGCTTGCATGAGATCCAGTGGCCGCAGCACACCATAGAGCCCTGACAGAATGCGAAGATGCTTCTGGGCGAAATTCAGATCAGCCGCTGAAAACTGCTCTGCCTTCAGACCGAGATACACATCACCCTTGAAGGCGAAGAGTGCCTGGCGGGCATTCTTGAGCGTGAAAGGGGTGTGCCAGTTGGCGAAGCGGGCATGATTTAACTCGCCCAGTTTGTCCGAAATATGCATGAGCTCGGACAGGTCATCGGGACCCAGTTTCTGCAATTGCGCGACGAGCGTGGAAGCCTCGGTGAGAAAGGCAGGCTCGGTGTGCTTGCGCGTGGCGAGTGGAGACTCATAATCGAGCGTCTTGGCTGGGGAGACAACAATTAGCATCTTGTTAGCGGGATTCCTCACTGCGTCGGCAGAGCCGCGGCTTATTCCTGTTGATCGAACTCGAGCCACCACAACAGTGGGGTGGTGCCATCGTCCGGGTCGTAAACATTGCCATAATACCAAACTGTGTCCGGAAAGGTGGTGCAGGCGCGGTTCAAAACTTCTTCAATCAAACTGAAACCGATCGAGTAGTGAATGCTGTAAACCAGCGCGCGCTCTGTGGCGATGTCCAGCACGCCATCCAGTTTCTCCAGCGCCGGAGTCAGAAACTCCTCAACCGCGCCCAGTTGATATCTACGAAAAACACGGATCGCCAGATTACCACTGCGTTGAATCAGTTCGAACCGGGCTGCGGTGGGGTCGAGCAATCGAATCTTGTCACCCGCAGCCAGATTGCGAGCGAGCAGAGGTGACTTGAGAAGCTGGACTGAACGCTCACCGGCATCGAGTATCTCGACTTCCAGACTCTCGAAAACAGGCTCGCCACCGGGGTCGATGCCAGCGAGAAAGGGCACTTCGGTCTTGTTGATGGCTGTCGTCACAACGGGGATCTTATGGCTGAAAGAAGACTGAGAGGGTAAGCTGATCGTCCGCTTCAGGTGTGTCTGTGATCATGTGCCAATGATAGAGCGACTGCAACGAATTGCCACTCTTTTACATCCGTTTCGCGGATTGATGCTGCTGCTTGCCGGGCTGGCCTGTGTGCTGGCGGGAAGCAGTCTTCTGCGCACTGGCTGGACCCAGGCCGACGCTGTGACGATTCCTGCGCTGTTGTTATTCAGCTGGTCTCTCACCGCCTTTAGCCTCGCGGGCCTGTTTTCAGCGCCAGTCGAACATCCGGGGCCTGGTGCCCGCTGGCACGAGCGTAGCCTGTTTCGGCTGCGCCGCACGGCCTTATGGTGTTTGGGACTCGTTATGCTGGGAGTGGGTCTGGCCCTGTTGCTGCTAACCTGGCAATTATTGCGTACCTGGCTCGCAAGCTGACCCGCAGGGCCCAGTGTGATAATGTGCAGCCGACCTGTTGGGACCGAGACTTCGCGTGATGGTAATGCAAAAACTGGCAGCAGCAATCGACAAGGGGGTTGATCGCCTCGGGCGCGGTGGCGCCTGGTTCACTCTGGTCATGGTGATTCTCATGGCACTCATCGTGATCCTGCGATATCTGTTCCGATTTGGCTCTGTCGCCCTGCAGGAGTCCGTCATTTATATCAACGCGCTTATCTTCATGATCGGGGCGGCCTATACCCTGAAAGAGCAGGGTCACGTGCGGGTCGACATCTTCTATCGCAAACTGGGAGAACGCCAGCAGGCACTCATCGATGTGTTGGGCTATGCCCTGTTTCTGCTGCCGATGGCGCTCTTCATCATCTTCAGTAGCTGGGATTATGTCGCGGTGTCCTGGCGCATTCGCGAAGGATCGGCAGAAACCAGCGGACTGCCTTTCGTGTACCTGTTGAAGTCGACGATTCCCGTGCTTGCCGGTCTGTTGCTTCTGCAGGGTGTGGCAGAATTTTGCAAGGCAGTGGGCAGGTTACTGGCGGGGAAGCCGTAGTGGCAGAATTGTTGCCTTTGGTGTTCTTCGCACTTGTCTGCCTGGTATTGATGGCGGGATTTCCTGTGGCCCTGTCACTGGCCGGTGTCTCGCTGGCGTTTGCCGGGCTCGGAGTGTTGCTCAACCTGTTTGATGTCGCCTATCTGGGTCTGATTCCCAACCGTATCTACGGCATTCTCGTTAACCAGAATCTGTTCGCTGTGCCGCTGTTCGTCTTCATGGGTGTCATGCTGGAGAAGTCCCGCATCGCCGAAGATCTGTTGAGCAACATGGCGCTCGCATTCGGACGCTTTCCGGGGGGCCTCGGACTCTCGGTCATCGTCGTCGGCATGCTGCTCGCAGCAAGCACGGGAATCGTCGGGGCCACCGTAGTGACGATGGGTATTCTTTCCCTGCCGACGATGCTCAAGACCGGATACAAGCCGTCTCTTGCCTGCGGAACCTTGTGTGCGACGGGAACCCTCGGTCAGATCATCCCGCCGTCCATCTGTCTGGTCTTGTTGGGCGAGGTCATCTCTAACGCCTATCAACAGTCGCAACTTAACAGCGGCGTGTTTGCACCCAATTTTGTCTCCATAGGTGATCTGTTTGCCGGCGCCATCGTGCCGGGCCTGCTGCTCGTGCTTGCCTATGGCATCTACGTGTTTGCGATTGCCCTGCTGAAGCCGGACCAGGCCCCCGCGCTGGAGCGAAGCGGGGCCCCGCTCAATCTGGCAGGTCTGTTATTGGCGCTGTCGAAGGGGCTGCTGCCGCCAGTGCTGCTCATGGTCGCTGTGCTTGGTTCCATATTACTGGGAATTGCCACGCCGACCGAGGCAGCGAGCGTCGGAGCCGTTGGCGCCGCCCTGCTCGCCCTGCTGCGTCGGGAATTGACGGGCAAGGTCGCACATGCGGTGGCCATCGAGACGATGCGGGTAACATCGATGGTCTATCTGATTCTGGTGGGAGCTGCGATTTTCTCGTCCGTGTTCCGTGGATTCGGGGGCGATATCCTGATTGAGGAGTGGCTCACCGCTATGCCAGGTGGCGTTTTCACAGCCACACTCATCGTCATGCTGCTCATTTTTCTGCTGGGCTTTATTCTCGATTTTATCGAGATTACCTTCATGGTGGTGCCGCTGGTGGGGCCGATCCTGCTCGGTATGGGCGTGGATCCGATCTGGCTCGGCATCATGATCGCCGTCAACCTGCAGACCTCGTTCCTGACTCCACCCTTTGGTTTCTCCCTGTTCTATCTGCGCAGCGTGGCGCCGGTCAGCGTGAGCACCGCGGATATTTACCGCGGAGTGATTCCCTTCGTGCTCCTGCAGATCGGACTGATGTTATTACTCGCCTGGCAACCGCAACTGGCAACCTGGTTACCGGCATTGTTGAATCGATAAGGAGCATCCGTGACAAACACGACCGAGACATCAACGACACCTCGCGGCGAACTCGCCTTGCAGACGTTGACCATGCCCAAAGATACGAATGCCAACGGTGATATTTTCGGTGGCTGGCTCGTGAGCCAGATGGACCTCGCGGCAGGCATCATGACGAAACGGGTCGTGCAGGGCCGTTCCGCCACCGTCGCAATCAAGGATGTGGTGTTCCTGTTACCGGTGAGTGTGGGAGCGATCGTGAGCTGTTACACCGACATCGTCAAAATCGGCAACACGTCGCTGCAGATTGCGGTAGAGGTGTGGATTAATAATACCCGCAATAGCAAGGGCCGACAGAAAGCCGCCGAGGGGCTCTTCGTCTTTGTCGCGCTGGATGAGCAGGGCAAGCCGCAGCCGATCCCGCACTAGCTACTTAATTCAACGGCAGTTTGCGAGCCTCGACAAACGCATCTTCCGCGATCACGTGATAATCCGCGACGCCTTTCTGGAAACGGGTCCAGGAATCATAGATTCGTTTGGTTGTGGCGTCGGACTCTGCCAACTCGGCGACAACTTCATTCGAGATGCGGTGCAACTCGCTTAATACGTCATCGGGCAGTTTACGCAGTTCGACGTGATGCTCATCGACAAGTACGCGCAACGCCTCGTTGTTCTTTGCCGTCAGCTCATCCAGCAGTAACTGGTTCATGACTTCCGTTGCGGCCATCAGGATTGCTTGCAAGTCTTCCGGCAGGGCTTCGAATTTGCTCTTGTTGAAGATGGTTTCCAGGGTGGAACCAGGCTCATGCCAGCCCGGGTAATAATAGTACTTGGCCACGGTGTGATAGCCAGCGGCAAGATCGTTGTAGGGGCTTACGAATTCGGTTGCATCCAGTGCCCCCGTCTGTAAGGCGGTGAAGACATCGCTGACCTGCATGGTGACCGGGGTTCCACCGGCGCGGCTGAATACTTCGCCACCAAGCCCCGGTATGCGCATCTTCAAGCCCTGCAAATCCGCGAGGGAGTTGATCTCCTTATTGAACCAGCCAAACATCTGAGTACCGGAGTTGCCACCGCGCGCCGGAATCAGATTGAAGGGCGCATAGATTTCGCGCCAAAGCTCATTGCCGCCTCCATAGGTTAACCAGGCATTCATCTCTGTGCCGGTCATCCCGAATGGTATCGAGGAGAAGAAGGGCGTGCCGGGTATCTTGCCCTGCCAGTAATATGCCCCGGTATGCCCGATCTCGGCGACACCCTGGGACACCGCATCGAACACTTCGAGTCCGCCGACGAGTTCATTTGCTCCGTAGACACGAATCTTCATGCGGCCGTTGCTCATCTTGTCGACGATCTCGGCAAAATGCACCGGCGACGTGCCCAGCGCGGGCAGGTTGCGTGGCCACGAAGTTATCATCTTCCATTGGTACACCGTCTGGTCGGTATCGGCTGCCGCGACACCCTGTGAGGTAGCCGGTGCGTCGCCGCACGCGCTCAGCAGGCTCAGCATCAGTCCGAGTCCGAATCCTGCTAGGGGTAGTTTCCGGTATGTCCTTTGTTTCATAGGTGGTGATATCCCAACGTTGTTATGGCCGGAGCGACGGATCAAGCCGTACCAGATGGACCTGGATGGTCCATTCAGACACTGAATCTGAAGCAATGCATTTCCTGATGATTGTCGAGCTCACGATTATTGCTCTCTGTTGTGAGCGTGAAATTTCCTTCCGTCAATTCGTCGATGACCCTGTTCCAGAAGGCGAACGCCCGGGTATTCTGTGGCAGAACCCGAACCAGCCAGCGGCCGGGGAACCGCACCAGCGTCTGCTGGAAAGCCCTGCGTCCGATACCCTGTCCCTTATGCTCGTCTGCGACGTAAAACTGCCCCATATCATACACGTCGGGGTCCGGAGGATAACGTCTGACGAGTGAAAATCCGCTGAGCTGTTGATCGCAGCAGATGAGCAACGGATAGTGACCGGGAAGCTCCCAGTAGGCATTCAGCATGTCACAGTAAGCCGCCAACTGCTCAGCGCTCAAATCCTCAACCCCGATATAAGTCACCATTTCGCGGATGTAACGTTCGATTAGTCCGGCGCTGGCGTCGCGATCGGCCAAGTCGGCCTGTTTGACTGTAATGAGCATGTTCCTGCCCTGGTCCATTCCATCAGAACGCACAGATCATCCGCCGAGCACTTCCAGCTTGGCGTATGAGAGCACAAGCCACTTGCTGCCAACGGCGTCAAAATTGACCTGCACCCTGGCATTGGTCCCCTGCCCCTCGTAATTCAACACCACGCCCTCTCCGAATTTGCCGTGGACGACGCGCTGACCCAGCGACAGATTTGTCTGGGGCACATCGATTCTGCCTTTAACACCGTTGTTGAACGCGCCTGTGCGCATCGGTGGCGCGATCGGGTTGCGGCTCACGGTGGATTTGAGGCGGATCGGATTGATGAGATCGGATGGTATTTCCTTGATAAATCGTGAAGGTCGGCACAGATTGACATCTCCGTGCAGGCGACGGGACTCTGCATGGCTGAGGTACAGCTTGCTCTTGGCGCGGGTAATACCGACGTAACACAAGCGGCGCTCTTCCTCGAGACCGCTGATATTGTCCATAGACATCTTGTGAGGAAACAATCCTTCCTCGAGACCGGCCAGGAAAACCAGTTGAAATTCCAGGCCCTTGGCCGAGTGCAGTGTCATCAGTTGCACGGCATCCTCGTTGGCGTCGGCCTGGGTCTCGCCGGCATCGAGTGCCGCCTGATCGAGGAACGCCGCGAGGTACGCGTTCGATTTCAAATCGATCTCGCCCTCGATATCCGGTGTGTCAAACGAGCTCGCCGCATTCACCAGTTCCTCGAGGTTTTCAACGCGCGCCCGGCCCTTCTCGCCGCCTTCTTTCTCGTGATGCTGGACGAGACCTGTACGTTTGATGACCAGATCGGCTTTTTCATGCAATTCCAGATTCTCGCATTCGAGCTGCAACCTATCGATCAATTCCAGAAAGCCCAGCACCGCGTTCGCCGCTCGTGAGCTCAGGATAGTCTCGTTAATGCATTTTGCGCAGGCCTGCCACAGTGACAGGTTCTCGCTTCGAGCCATACTGCGAATGGTATCTATCGTACGCCCCCCGATGCCGCGCACCGGGACATTGATGACCCGCTCAACCGCCGTATCATCATTGCGATTAACGATCAGCCGCAGATAGGAAATTGCATTTTTGATTTCCAGTCGCTCATAGAATCGTTGTCCGCCATAAATGCGATACGGCATGCCGACACGCAATAATGCGTCTTCAAGCTCACGTGACTGAGCATTTGAGCGGTAGAGAATGGCGGCATCAATCCGGCGATTACCGGCATTGAACCAGTCCTGGATGCGATCCACGATGAAGCGCGCCTCGTCCTGCTCGTTAAAGGCTTCATAGAGGCTGATCTGTTCTCCCTCGCCGCCATCAGTCCACAAGGTCTTGCCCAGCCGGCCATGATTGTTCGCAATCAGTTTGTTGGCCGCATTCAATATCGTGGAAGTAGAGCGATAATTCTGTTCAAGGCGCACGGTCTCGGCGCCTGGAAAGTCGATGCTGAATTGCTGGATATTCTCGATCCGCGCTCCGCGCCAGCCATAGATCGACTGATCGTCATCGCCGACCACCATAAGATGATTGTCGTGTCCCGCCAGAACTCTCAACCACGCGTATTGAATCGCGTTTGTATCCTGGAACTCGTCGACGAGAATATGCTGGAAGCGACGTCGGTAGTGTTCCAGCAACTGTGGATTATTGAGCCACAACTCGTGAGCCCGCAGCAGAATCTCGCCGAAGTCGATCATGCCGCCGCGTTCGCAGGCCTCTTCGTAGGCCTTGTAGATTTGCAGCATCGTCTTCGTATAGTCGTCTTCGAAGTGTTCGATATGCCGGGATCGAAGCCCTTCGTCTTTTTGGCTATTGATATACCACTGGCATTGCTTGGGCGACCATTTGTCTTCATCGATCTGCAGCGATCGCAGTATTCGCTTAACAAGTCGCAGCTGATCGTCGCTATCGAGAATCTGGAAATCCTCAGCCAAGCCTGCTTCCTGCCAGTGTGCCCGCAACAAGCGATGTGCCAAACCATGGAAGGTGCCGACCCACATACCGCCAACGGGCTGGGCCAACAATGCCTCGATTCGGCCACGCATCTCCCGTGCAGCCTTGTTCGTGAAAGTCACCGCGAGAATTGCAAAAGGGGACACCTGTTCCGCCTGCACCAACCAACCGACCCGATGTACGAGGACACGGGTCTTGCCGCTGCCGGCGCCGGCGAGCACCAGCAGGTTCTGTGCCGGGCTTGCGACGGCATTGCGCTGGGCATCATTCAGGGAGTCGAGTATGTGGGATACGTCCATGGCGCGGTATTCTACCAAAATGTCACCGACAATCGCGGCTTATTCGCCCCCTGCGTGCAATCTGTTGGCGTGGTCGCCGGCGTATTGAAGGATTCCGCACACAGGAGCGAAACCAGTCGGCGGATGTGCCGATTCAGCTTAGCGAATCGGGGCTAATTTGCTAAACTAGCGCGCCGGCGATTGGCATGCGGTTCTCGGTTTGATGCACAGGCATTCTGCCGATTAATTGCTCCCGCTTGATGACCCGAAATGCCCTAGAGGCAATCGAAGAGATACGTTTAGGAGACTGTTATGTCGGTTAGATCAGACAATGTGCCATTCGACTGGAAGGATCCCTTCCTGATGGAAGAGATGCTGTCCGAAGAAGAACGGCTGGTAAGAGATACTGCCCGGCAATACGCCCAGGAGAAGTTGCTCCCTCGCGTACGCGAGGCTTACCAGAATGAGTCATCCGATCCGGCGATCTTCCGCGAGATGGGCGCGCTGGGCCTGCTTGGGCCCACAATCGAAGGCTATGGCTGTGCCGGTGTCAACTATGTCTGCTACGGGCTGATCGCCCGGGAAATCGAAGCGGTGGATTCGGGGTATCGCTCCATGATGAGCGTACAGTCCAGCCTCGTGATGCACCCGATCAATGTCTTCGGCAGTGAGGAACAGAAGCAGAAGTACCTGCCCAAGTTGGCCACGGGCGAGTATATCGGCTGCTTCGGCCTTACCGAACCCGATCACGGCTCCGACCCTGGCAGCATGATTACTCGCGCCCGCACCGTCGATGGCGGCTATTCTCTGTCCGGAGCCAAGAACTGGATCAGCAATTCACCCTTTGCAGACGTCTTCATTGTCTGGGCCAAGGACGATGATGGCGTCATCCGCGGCTTCATCCTGGAGAAGGGCATGAAGGGTCTCAGCGCCCCGAAGATCGAAGGTAAGCTCGCACTGCGAGCATCCATCACCGGCGAGATCGTCATGGACGAAGTGTTCGTTCCGGAAGCGAACAAGCTGCCACTTGCCAAAGGCCTGGCGGGGCCGTTCAGCTGTCTCAACTCGGCCCGTCTCGGCATTGCCTGGGGTGCGCTCGGTGCGGCCGAGACCTGCTGGCACACTGCCCTGCAGTACACTCTCGACCGCAAACAGTTCGGTCGCCCCCTGGCCGCAAACCAGCTGATTCAGAAGAAGCTGGCAATCATGCAAACCGATATCTCCCTGGCGCTGCTGGGCTGTCTTCAGGCCTGTCGTCTGCGCGATGAAGGCAAGTTGGCGGCACCATTGATATCCTTGCTGAAACGCAACTCCTGCCTGAAGGCGCTGGATGCGGCACGGGAAGCACGGGACATGCTGGGAGGCAATGGCATCTCCGATGAGTATCCGGTGATGCGACATGCCCAGAACCTTGAAGTTGTGAACACGTACGAAGGCACGCAGGACATTCACGCGCTGATACTTGGTCGCGCCCAGACTGGCATCCAGTCGTTTACAGGCGCTTGAGCGGGAGTCGCGAAGGACTAGCCGGCAAACAGCGAGTCGAGCACCACGCCCAGGAAGACGATTGCCCCGACCCAGTGATTGTTGAGGAAGGCCTTGAACGCAGGACCGGGTAGCCGGTCCTTGATCAGTATCTGTTGATAGATAAGCAGGCAGCTCGCCAATAGCAGTGAACCGAAGTAGAAGCCGCCCAACTCGAATTGGCGACCAGCGAGCCACAGTGCCAGCACGAACAGGCATTGCAGGGCCCCGATCATCATCCGGTCCATTTCACCGAACAGAATAGCCGTCGACTTGACGCCGATCTCGAGGTCAAACTCGCGATCGACCATGGCGTACTCCGTGTCGTAGGCCACCGTCCAGATCCAGTTTGCGAAGAACAGCAGATACGCCGGCTGGGGTAATGAGTTCGTCTGGGCGGTGAAGGCCATTAGAATTCCCCAGGAATAGGCGATGCCAAGTACCACCTGCGGCAGATTCGTGACTCGCTTCATGAATGGATAAATGATGACCACGGCAATTGCCCCGAAAGACAACAGGATTGTCTTCGGATTGGTCAACAGCACCAGCAGAAAACCCAGCAGCGAGAGTAAGATGAAGCAGGCGATGGCATCCCGGCGAGTCAACACGCCCCGTGCCAGCGGCCGATCTTTCGTGCGTAGCACCTTGCCGTCGATGTTGTAGTCAGCGAAGTCGTTAACGCAGCAGCCAGCAGCTCGCATGACAGCCGTACCGAGGGTAAAGATAATCAGTAGATCCAGGTCCGGAATACCACCTGCGGCCAGCCACAGGGCGCTCAGTGTTGGCCACAGTAAAAGGTAGACTCCGATAGGCTTGTTTAACCGGATCAATTCCGCGAAGGCAGGCAGCTTCGCATAGAATGACGGATAGCGTGCCTGAACAGTCTGTCCCAGTCGGTTTATCAAGGAGTGCAGCCAGCTCATGTGTAATAGGCAGTTCGGTGGAGTGAGAGACGGCGTAGCATAAAAGACTTTACCCCGAGAGTAAAAACACACAGTGAATAGTTTGAACTGTGGCGCACTGTCGGTTCACACATTGACGTAGGAAGTGCGCGCACCCAACCAGCGATCTATCAAAGGGTCGATAATCTCCGCATGCTGGCGCAGCACGAGCTCGCTGGCGTCCTTCACCTCATCCAGCAGCCCGGCATCGCGGGCGATATCGGCTATGCGAAAGGTCATGAGTCCGGTTTGCTGGGTTCCCAAAACCTGGCCCGGACCGCGCAGCTCAAGATCTTTCTCGGCGATATAGAAGCCGTCGTTGCTCTCGCGCATCACACTTAAGCGCTGTTTCCCCGCCTCCGACAGAGGGCTCTGGTACAGCAGCAGACAGTGACTCTGTTTTGCGCCACGTCCCACGCGGCCACGCAGTTGATGCAATTGAGCGAGGCCCAGCCGTTCCGGATTCTCGATGACCATGAGGCTCGCGTTCGGCACATCGACGCCCACTTCGATTACGGTAGTAGCAACGAGGAGCTGAATCTCACCGCGCTTGAACTGATCCATTACAGACTGCTTCTCCGCAGGTTTCATGCGACCGTGGATCAAACCGACGCGCACCCGCGGCAAGGCGCTGGTCAATTGTTCGGCGGTCACCTCAGCCGCCTGACACTGCAGCACCTCTGACTCTTCGATGAGCGTGCACACCCAGTATGCCTGACTGTTGGCGGCACAGGCCTGCTCAATACTGTCGATTACCTGGCTTCGACGTTCGCTGGAGATAATTGCCGTATTGACTGGAGTGCGTCCCGGTGGCAGTTCATCAATAATGGAGTTGTCGAGGTCGGCATAGGCGCTCATAGCAAGCGTTCTTGGTATTGGTGTGGCCGTCATGACCAGTTGGTGAGGATTAAGCCTGCCGAGCGCAGCCTTGTCCCTGAGAGCCAGGCGCTGATGCACCCCGAATCGATGCTGCTCATCAATGATGATCAGGCCCAGCTTTGCATAACTGACGTCATCCTGAAACAGGGCGTGGGTACCAATCAGTAACTGGCATTCACCGCTGGCAAGGGATGCCAGTTGCGTCTTGCGTGTTGTGCCTTTGATCTTGCCGCTAAGCCAGCCAACGCGAAGCCCAAGCGGAGCAAACCAGTGCTGAAAATTGTTCAGGTGTTGCTCGGCCAGTATCTCGGTGGGTGCCATAAGTGCGACCTGATATCCCGCGGCTATGGCCTGCAGTGCAGACAAGGCGGCAATAACCGTCTTTCCCGAGCCCACGTCGCCCTGCAACAAACGGAGCATGGGATGGCTGGCAGCCAGGTCAGATGCGATCTCGCCTGACACACGGCGCTGTGCAGCGGTCAGGGAGAAGGGCAATTGTTGCAGAAACTGCCGCAGCAGCGGTGGTTCTGCAGCTAGCTGCGGCGCCTGCTGCTGGTTGGAGTCATTCCTGAATCGACGCATGCAGAGTCGATGCGCGAGCAATTCCTCGAAGGCGAGTCGCTTCTGTCCGGGATTCATACCGGCTGCACTCCAATCCAGCGGTGCGTCAAGTGGTGGCCGGTGGATTAACCGGATCGCCTCGGTCAGGCCACTCAGCCCCAGTTGCCTGCTCAGGGCCGTGGGCAGGAAATCCTGCACGCCACCGGCAGTATCAAGCAGTTCCAGTGCCTGCGAGATAATGCTGCGCAGGCGCCCTTGCTGGAGGCCTTCAGTGGTCGGATAAATCGGCGTCAGCGCGTCGGTGAGGGCTTCGACCTCACCGTCTTTT
>Ga0222713_10001002_pt1 | contig 32265 bp, 31 predicted proteins | sample C33_649DmetaG_FD_165061 | JGI IMG/M metagenome (GOLD analysis project Ga0222713, IMG submission 165061) | Estuarine water microbial communities from San Francisco Bay, California, United States - C33_649D | ecosystem: Environmental > Aquatic > Marine > Unclassified | place: USA: California... | reverse complement strand
CCCGCGAGCGTGAAGTATTCTATAGTCATTGTGGGGGAGTCGCCATGCCCTATGGCTCAGAATCAATGGGGGAATTGAACCGGGTGGCACCATTGCAGCATGCCCAGTGCAGGCATGACCAAAAGCTGGTTGCTGCGCAATGCATTGCGCAGTCCCGCCGATATCTGTTGGACCTGACTCCCGTCTAGCCGAATTTTCGCCCCTACTTCGCCAGTCCCAAACTGCGAGCCACGCGGACACCGCTGGCCTCACGAGCCTCGGCTTCCGACCAACCCAGGAACTTTTGAATATTGATCAGACTCGCGTCCATCGTCAGCGATGAGCCCGCGAAATTGGGTTTTCCCGGCTCGCGCACGACACCGTCCGCCCCCACATCCACCTCGAAACGGCCGATGCGAAAACGGCCCTGCCCCGCCCCGGCCGCCGACATGCAATCCGTCGTGAAAATCACTTTCTCCCGCGGCTTGGCGCGCACGAAATTCTGCAGAATGGAACCGGGAATATGAATTCCGTCGGGAATAAACGCCGCATAAAGTTCATCGCGCGCGAGCAGGCGTTGCATCACGTTGTCGTGACGGGGCAACTGCACCGGAATCCCGTTGCCGAGGTGCGTGCACATCGTGAGTCCGGCGGCAATCGCCTCGTCAATCTGCTTATCGTCTGCCTCCGAATGGCCGATCGAGGCCACGACATTCCGCTGCGTAATGTGCCGAATGAACTCCGCCGAATTCGGTTGTTCCAGCGCGAGCGTGATCAAGCGGATATTCCCGTTGGCCGCGTCTTGCAGCCGATCAAACTCGGCTGTGTCGGGGGCCTTCATCAAAGCCGGATCATGCGCTCCGTGGTAACCGGGCTTGGGGCTCATGTAGGGACCCTCGATGTGATAACCCACAATCATCCGGCGCAATTTCGGATCGGCGGCACATAGCTTTTCAATGTTGGCGAGCTTGGCGCAAAGCGAATCGATGCGATCCGTAATGAGCGTAAAGAGAATCCGGTCGGTCCGATGAGCCAACAAACCATCCACGGCCTTGGTCAAAGCTGCGTGATCAATACCGGGTTGTTGAAAGTCCACGCCGGCAAAACCGTTGACCTGCAAATCGAAAAATTGCGTGTAAGGTTCGGCACTCATTTCAGAATCCAATACTCACGCCACCATCCACTGGCACAATGGTTCCGGTGATAAACTTGGCGGCGGGTGAACAAAGATAGGCCACCGACCAGCCAATATCGGAAGTATCGCCGAGTTCGCCCAGCGGGGTGCGACTCAATATTTTTTGCTTCCGCTGCGGATCACTTTCGAAGGCCTTGCGCGACATGGCCGTGTCAATCCAACCCGGGGCCACGGCATTCACCCGGATTTTATCTGGCCCGAATTCTATCGCGAGGGTGCGCACGGCACCGGTCAAGGCGGACTTGGAAATCGAATAAGCCGACACCCATGGGATACCAAACAACGCGGCCATTGAGCTGATAAACACCACCGAGCCTGTGCCGCTCGCTTTTAACTGCGGATGCAAGGCTCGGGTCAGGGCAAGTCCGCCGACCACATTGGTCTGAAAAATCCGGAGAAGATCTTCTTCCGTCGTATCGACAAATGCCTTCTTGGCATTGATACCAGCGTTGTTGATCAGAATCCCAATCGGACCATGCGCAGCCTTGAGTGACTCAGCGAGCCCCGGCAATGAGGCCGTATCAGTCACATCCATCACTTGAGCCACCGCTGAGCGGCCGATCTCAGCCACCGCATCGTTGAGTTCTTTTTCACGGCGACCAGCCAAGATCACCTTTGCGCCGCAGGCCGCCAGACATTTGGCCGTGGCAAGTCCAATACCGGAGCCACCACCGGTAATGAGGGCCGTGCGGCCGGAAAGTGAAAAGGGCGTAGGTGTCATGTTTGGTTTGCTTCGCGGGTTACCTGTTGGAGCAATGCGCGCATATAGCCGAGGGCAAAAGCCATGCCGGCATGCCATGGAGCGTCGCAGGTCATCTGGGGCGCATGATCGGGAATCAATACTCCTTTGAAATGATTACGGTGCAGGATGCGCACGATCTGGAGCATGTCGATTTCACCATCATCGACAAAGGTTTCCTTGTAATGCGGCACCTTGCCGCGGACGTTGCGAAAATGCACATAGGCGAGTTTCCCCTGCCCCGCATAGCTGTCGGTGCAGTCGTAAATATCGCCCTCGGTCATCTCGGCGAGTGAGCCAAGGCAATACTCCAGTTGGTTCGACGGGCTCGGCACCAGATCAATCAGCTTCTGGTATAGCTGCGGCTGATAAACCAAGCGTGGGGTGCCTCGGATCGTCGGCATCGGTGGATCGTCGGGATGGGCTGCCAGTGTTACCCCACTAGCTTCGGCAACCGGGAGCACCGCAGTCAGAAAATCATTCAATCGCGCCCACAGCTGATCATGCGTGCACGGCGGCATCGTGCCGGGGCCGAGCTGCTCCGCCACCTGCATGTTCCAGACCAAACCGGTGGGAACCGGATCATCAACCGGACCTTCCATCCCCACCGCCTCGGCTTGACCGCGCGCATAGGTTCCCCGGGTGCGACCGGCCACCCCGGCCAGACTGAAATTATAACCGATGCATGGGATCCCCGCCGCGCCTACGCGACGAATCATGGTCTTGATATTTTCCAACTGTTCCGCCTTGCGCGGACCATCGAGCAATACGTCATGCCAGTGGGCGGGATCGAAGTTCTCAATCGCTGCGATTTCCAATCCGTGGGCCTTGGCCCGCTTGACGACGTCTTCGAGAAAGCCCTGCTCCCAAAGTTGGTCCGGGTCCCCCGCCCGCCCCCAGCCGTGGAGGTCGCCGGTAGGTTGGTCGCCGACCTTGTTGGCCTTGGCTTGGTTGAAGTAATCCACCATGTGGATGACCAGCGCTGTGCAGCCCGCCTGGGCCGCAAAGCGAAAATGTTCGTCGTTGAGTTGGTGACGGTAGAGGCCGAGTCCGAGTTTCATGCGCAGGGACTCACTGTTGTCGCTGGCGCGCTTCAAGCAATTCGATTTGCAGGATCAATGCACGTGGCAGATGAAATGGATCTTTCACCGGCAGGGCGACGACCCCTCTCATGGGTGTCAGATCATTATTCAGCTTCTGCCGCCATTCGCCATTATCCCAATCCACGTAGTGATTGAGGCAAAGCTGCCACAGTTTCTCATACCAATCGAAATAGGCGGAATCACCCGTTTCACACCAACCGAGCAGGGTCGCATACAAGGCCTCGGTCTGTGGCCACCACAATTTGGTGTCGGCAAATTTCCAGCCGACCTCGTCGCGGCCCTCGCGATCAATTGCGAGTAGAATGCCGCCATGCTTGGAATCCCAACCCAATTCAAGATGGCGCAAAATCAAACGTAGCGCGAGGTCCCGCGGCGCATCCTTCCAGCCGGTTTGCCGAAAAATATGCCATTGAAACCACATATCTTCAATCACGTGACCCGGCACCGTTGCGGCTCCCTGCAGACCCGGATAAACCCCGCCGCTTTCCGGCACAAACTCCACGACACGATCGATTTCTGCCTGATAGAAATCGCGGAAGATTTCCTCTGAAAATTTCCGCGCCGCTCCCAGATACCGCGGTTCGCCGAGCTGCTCGCCTGCATCGGCCAGAACCTGCGACCAGATCATCGGCACGCCATGGACCTTGGCGCCACTAGGAATGGGATAGGGAAAGTGCGGAAGTTGATCGTAAGGTGATTTGATTTTGGCCATGGCCGCATCTGCCGTGCGAATGGCCCATTCACGATAGTGTGGCGACTTGGTGGCCCGAAAGAGTTCCGCCAAACCGTAAACCGCGAACCCATCGGTATAGATACTTTCGTGCCGACGCAGGATCTTGCCATCCTGAGCGAGTAACAAGGCCCACCCTTGCTCCTGCTCGAGCCAACCGTTTTGGAGACAAAACTCCGCGATGCCCCGTGCCCGTTCCAGCCACTTGGGATTGCGATCAATCGTGTTGTAGAGCCGGCTGAAAACCCACACCGCGCGCCACTGGCTCCACAGCCATTTTTCCGTGAGCATCACTTCACCGGTATCACTCAGGCAGTTTACGATGCCGCCAAATTCATCCGTAGAATGACGTTCCCAAAACGGCATCACATGCTCGAGTAGGTGATGTCGGAGCCAAGCCGTCAGTTCGACTTCGTTGCTTTGGCGGGCCGCAGCCAGGGCCTGCTTAATTGCAGTCGTGGATTCAGACTGGGTGGGCCGGGCCATGACTCAAAGGGGTGCCGCCATCACTTCGCCGTAAACCTCAACCGCAAGAGCGAGTTGGTCCTGTGTCACCCATTCATCCTTGGTGTGAGCCTGGGCGAGATCGCCCGGGCCGATCACAATCGTTGGAGCACCCACGGCCCCGAAATGACTGGCATCCGTAACATAGGGCTCCCCTCGCCCGTTCGCATCCAGATTATGAGATTTTAAGATCGGCTGCAGCACAGCCATGAAGTCATGCGACAATTCGTCGCCCATCGCCGGCACGACATAGGGGGCCGTGTGCTCGACCTCCAAACCGGTCAGCACGGCGTCACGCTCCGCCCAAATCTGTTCCTCGGTCTCACCCGGAACCGTGCGGCGGTCGCATTCGATTTCACAATATTCCGGGATAATATTCACTTGGGTGCCGCCGCGAATGACATTCACGCTCATGGCCGACGAGCCGGTCATCGGATGTTTTTTAGTGACCGATGGCACATAACGCGATTCGAGCGCATCCACCACGCGCAGCATCTTGGTGATCGCAGAATCGCCTTTGGCCGGCATGGACGAATGTGCCGCCCGTCCCCGCGTAATCGTCTTCCAACGAATCACTCCGTTTGTGGCGACTACCGGTCGCATCAGCGTAGGTTCGCCCACAATCATGCCGCGCAGGTTGGGTAAAAATTCCTTCAGCTCATTCGCGGCAAAGGCCTTCGCGCCCGTCATGCGGGCTTCCTCATCCAAGGCAAAGATCAGCCCGACATTATGCGGCTGATGCACTTGCCGGGAGTAATTTTGCAAAGCCCAAAACATCGCCGCGCCCGACCCCTTGGTATCACAGGCCCCTCGCCCATAGACGCGGCCCTCCACCACTTTCACCATCAAGGGATCCACCGTCATCCCGACCGTGCTCACGGTGTCCACATGGCTCTCGAATAGCAGCCAGGGGGCATCGGGATTAACGACCACGGAGATGAATAGATTATCACGTCCGGTCGAAACTGGCATCCGCCGGGTTTGCAGTCCCCATGCCATCGCGAGCTTTTCCAAATGCCCCACCAGTTTTTCTTCGCCGCCGACCGGTCCGCCAAACATTGGATTGACCGTTTCAAATGAAATCATCTGGGCCAGCAACTCCTCGCAGGATTGCGGCAGATCGGTGGTGCGTGTGCTCATGGAATCAAGCCAACCACGAATCGCGGTGCGCCGCAATAAAGGCGTCGTCAATCAGCGAAGGATAAGCGCGGCAGACCCGGTCCAGTTCCTCGGCTTGCCCGGGTGACAGCACTTCATGCGGATTCAGACAGTTGATCGATGGCACGAGTCCCTGGCGGCGAAGCACCTCAAGGATGCCCGGGATACAGCCGGCAAACTTGTTCGCCGAATCGAACAAAGCCGCATTCATGTCAGTGACGGCGATCGCCTTGTCCAGCCACGCCGCATCGATCGAGCTGCTCTTGCGCGCGGTCTTGATCTCCTCCAGCAGCTTTACCGAAGCATGCGTCCAAACGCCCCAGTGCCCGAGCAGGCCACCTTCGATCCGCCGAGTCACCGATTTGCCCTGCACGTCGAAGGTAAACGGCGTGAAGAGATCGACCACGATGTTATCATCATTACCCGTGTAGAGAATGATATCATCCCGGCCACTCTCGGTCACGGCCCGCACTACATCAATCGTCTGATAACGATTGAACGGTGCCATCTTGATCGCGATCACATTGGGGATCTCGGCAAATTTACGCCAGAAGCTGTAACCCAACAACCGACCTCCCACTGAAGGTTGCAGATAAAACCCAATCACCGGAATCGTCTCAGCGACCCGGGCGCAATGCGCGAGCATGGCTTCCTCGGTATCATTCTTGTAAGCACCGAGACTTAGCAGGCCGGCTTGATAACCGTAGCCGAGGGCGGTCTCCGCTTCACTCAGGGCCTGTTCGGTGCGTCCGCACAAACCAGCAATCTTGATAAACGGGCGCGGCGCACGGGCCAACTCTTCATCGATGGTGCGCGAGGCGAGTTCCAAGACCGGTTTGAATAAACCGTGTTGCGGTTCGCGGATTTCGAACTGCGTGGAATGCACGCCGACCGCGAGACCACCGACGCCGGAGGCCATGTAATATCGGGTGATCGCACGCTGATGGCGCTCGGAGAACTTACGCTGGTCATCCAAGGCCAGTGGTTGCGCCGGGATGACATGGCCGGCTTGGAGATGTTTACGCAGATCCACGGTTAGAATTTTCCGTCGCGGGTTTCGAAGTGGGTGGGTTTGCCAAGCAGCTTGCCACCTGCCAACTGGTGGTCAGCCACCATTTTCATGATTGATTCCAAGGAGGTCTCCACCGGACCGAAAAGTCGGATCGATTCACGTGCGTCGGCGATCCAGGCGGATTCCGCCTCGGTGCCAGTGATAATCGCGGGTTTACCCAGCAATTCGCCGAATTTCTCGGCCACTGACCGGATCGATATCTTTTCCGATCCAGTCACATTGAGGAGTTTCGGCGGACTGGCCACGTGGTCTAAGCACTGGATCGCCCGGGCGCAGGCATCACCCTGCCAGATCAAATTAAAGGATCCCATCGTCACATCAACCGCCTCACCCTTCAGCACTTTCATAGCGATGTCCACCAACACGCCGTAGCGCAACTCGACCGAATAGTTGAGCCGATAGATCAACTGCGGCGTGCCGTATTTCCGCGAGTAATGGGTGAAGACCCGTTCGCGGCCCACGCAGGTGCTGGCATACTCACCGAGAAATGCGACGGGAGTAGATTCGTCCGCGCCCGGTCCGCTGATCGGCACAAAGGGGTAAACGCATCCGGTGGAAAAAACCACGATCTTGGACTTGCGGAATTTACGCGCCACCAGCGAGGGCACGATCGTGTTCTGAATCCACGTCTCATCCGGTGCGCCGGCCGTGCCAAATTTCTGGCCCGCCAGATATTGCACATTCGCCACTTCGGGCAAAGCGGCCACCTGCTCGGGATCAGCCAGATCACAGGCCACCGGAATGATCCCGAATTTCTCCAGATCGGCCTTGGCTTCGGGCCGGCTGAAGCGTGAAACACCGTAAACCTTGGCCGCACTACCCGCCTCATCCAAGGCGCGGCGCAACATGACCGCCAGGGAAGTGCCCATCTTACCACCGACGCCCAGCACCATGAAGTCTCCTTTCAGGCCCTTGACTGTGGCCACCGCTCCGGCGGTCGGCTGGGAAAGCAGTTGTTCGATATCGTAGTCGGTCTTGGCTTGAGTCATGATATTAGGAGTGATGATGCACTACTGACCGCCCGCAGCCAAACACACGCATACGCGCGGTCAAACCCGAAGTAACTTTTTAGTTACTTGGAGCTCGACCCACCCCCATTTCACGCCAGTTTGTATGTCATGCGACCATTCCGGGCTTTAGCGAATCTTGATTCCGTCGAGCAAGAGACGGGTGACATGTTCGATCCCCTTCGCCCGCACCCGGGGGCTGCCCAAATCCATCCGCAAAGCCTGCGACAGGGTATAGCGGTTGGAACTGTAGATCAGACAAAGACCGATGATACTGATCAGGAGGTGGCGCGCATCCATGTCGGGCCGGATGCGCTTCGCGGCAATCCCCACCCTCAACAGGCGGTTAAGCGCAGTCAGCGCGGGGTCCTTGCTTAGCTTGGAGTCCGCCTTGGCCAACCCGCGGCCATCGTTGAGGTTCTCAAACAACAACAAGCGCACAAATTCAGGGTGCGCGGACAAAAAATCAAAATACGAACGCACCATCGCCCCGGTCAGTTCGTCTATATTCTGGGTATGAGAAAGCGCCTCCACTTCGACTGTTTCCAATCCTCGGTAAGCTTCCGTGAGCACGGCATGATACAGCCGCTCTTTATCTCCGAAATAATGGTAGACCATCCGCTTGTTGACCTTCGCCTCCGCCACAATCTCGTCGACCGTCGTCCCCCGGTAGCCCGTTTGGGCGAACAGCCGCGTCGCTGCCTGCAACAATCGCGTGCGGACCGGCAGGGGTTCCGGGAGTTTCGTTTTGGCGATTCGAGGCATCGTGCCCCACACTTAGGTGAACAACCCGCGCTTGTCACGATGAACTCCCGCCGCTAATTTCTTCATTCGCCCATCATGCGCATTATTGACGTTCATACTCACCCCATTTTTTTCGGCGACGGCCGCAAGGAAACGGCCGTTAATCAACTCGTGACCCACGGTCGCACCTTGGGCATCGAGCGGATGATCGCTCTCGGGGATGTCCTGCGCTACGGCGCGCGGCCCGATGAAAAACAGTTGGTCAAACTGAACAACGAGAACGGCCGCCTCCAACAACTGCATCCGGACTACTTTATCGGCTTTTGCTACCTCAATCCCTTGCTCGGCGAGCGGGCAGTCATGAAAGAAGCCGAACGTTGCGTGACCAAGTTCGGCTTCAAAGGCATCAAGCTGGAGATCGCTAACAATGCCTCCGATCCCTGCATGCGTCATGTCATGAAAGCCGCCCGCACGTTCAATATTCCGGTCCTGCAGCACAGCTGGAGCACTGTGAACATGGGACCCGACATGAAGGATCACAGCGATCCGGATGACACGGCCGGACTCGCGCGCCGCAATCCCGATGTAAACATCATCATGGCCCACCTCGTGGGTATAGGATATCGGGGGGTGCTCGCCGCGAAGGGCCTGCCGAATATCTTCGTCGACACTTCCGGGGCTTATCCCGAGGACGGTTTGGTCGAATACGCCGTGGAACACCTTGGTGCTGACAATGTGCTCTTCGGCACGGATCTACCGATCCGCGAATGCAGCGTCAAACTGGGCTCGGTGCTCGGCGGTCGGCTGTCCGCCACTGCGAAGCACAAGATTCTATTTTCCAATACCGCCCGTCTGCTGCAACTCTACTGACCATTCTCATGCTCATCGATACCAACACCCAACTTGGCGTGTGGCCTTTCACTTTCACGCCAGATCGCACCGCCGCCGAACTCCTCAAACATTTACGGGCGAGTGGCATCAGTCGCGCATTGGTGTCACATCTGGGGGCCGTGTTTCAGCCGGACCCGATGCCCAGCAATCGCACTTTATTCGCGGCGGTCAAACGGACTCCAGCGCTCGTGCCGGTGCCGGTCGTCAATCTGCGGCTCGCCAATTGGCGGGAACAACTCGAGGCCTGTGTTGCGGCCAAAGCAAAGGCCGTGAAGCTGCTGCCCAATTTTCACAACTACAACCTGGCTGCACCCGCCGTTGATGAGTTCGTCGCCACCTTGGCCAAAACCAAGCTGCGTCTCGTAATCAATTTTCGGTATGAAGACGAACGCCACCGCTACTTCGGCCTCAATGTGAAAGGCACCCCGGTGGCGGATGTGCAGGCCCTGCTCCAACGGCAGCCCAAGCTCAATCCCTTGCTCGCCGGCATCTATCGCCCCGAACTCAAGGAACTCGCCAAAGCCTGCGCCAATTTTTCCGCCGAGATCTCCTTCTGCGAGTGGCACAATACCCTGGAGGATTTGCTGAAGGTCATCCCGGCCCGCCGGCTCATGCTCGGCACCTGCACTCCCATGCTCTCCACTCGTGGTGAAGTGGATAAACTGCGCTGTGCCCATCTTCCCGTGAAAACCAAGGCCCTCATCGGTTCCGCCAACGCCATTCGTTTCTTCAAACTCTGATCCGTCACCATGAGCATCACCGCCCAACCTCCCGTCTTAAAACCCATTGTCGACGAACCCCAACCCCAGCAGGCGCGGTGGGGTGAGGCCGAACTCACGCGGTTGGAAGCGATGGTAAAACAGCGATCCCTATTCTATTGGAAAGGACCCCAGACCGAGGATCTGCTCGGCGAATTTCGCCGCCACTATCCCCTCAAACAAGTTTTCCCTTGTTCGTCTGGAACGGCCGCGTTGCACATCGCGATCGCTGCGTTGCGGCTGAAGCCCGGTGAAGAAGTGATCGTGTCACCGATCACGGACATGGGCTCCGTGATTGGCATTCTATATCAGCAAGGTGTCCCGGTTTTCGCCGATCTCGATCCCCGCACCTATAACCTGACCCCCGACAATATCCGGGCGGCGATTACCCCCAAGACTCGCGCGATTATGGCCATCCACCTCGCCGGCAACGCATGTGATATGACGGCTATCATGGCGATCGCCAAAGCACACAACTTGGTGGTGATTGAAGACTGTGCGCAATCCTGGGGGTCCCGTCATCAAGGCACTCTAGTGGGACTGATGGGGGACTTCGGCTGTTATTCGTTCAACGATTTCAAGCACGTATCCTGCGGCGACGGTGGCATGGTAGGCACCAATCGCGATGACTTTGGCGCGGGCCTCTCCAAATGGGGCGACAAATGCTATGACCGTGTGGCCGGCACCCGTGACCCCGCCGAACTGGCCCCGAATTACCGCATGAGCGAACCGCTCGCTGCCATCGGGGCCGCCCAACTGACCAAGTTGGATAGCATTGTCTCCCGTCGCGTGCACAACGGCACCCGGCTGGCCGGACTGCTGGCAGACCTCCCCGGCGTCCTGCCGCCGGTCACGCGTTCAGGTGACACGCATAGTTATTGGTTTTTCCTGTTCCGCCTTGAACTCGATGCGCTCAAATGCACGCGCGACGAATTTGTCGAAGCACTGCGAGCGCAAGGGGCCAATGCCAATGGGGCGTATCTACCCTGCCCGGTTTACCGCTATAAAGTATTCCAGAATCACAATTTCTTTGGCGGCACATGGCCGGCCCGCCTCATGGGCGCGACCACCATGGACTACACCAAAGTCGACTGCCCGGTCGCTGAAGCCATTCTGCAGGACTGCGTCGTGTTGCCGCTTAATGAAGCCATGACCGATAGCTACATCGACAAAGTCGCGCAGGCCGTGCGGCACGTCGCGAACAACCATCGGAAATAACCAAATCACTTCATGAGCCTAACTCCGCCCGTGCTTCGCGATCAGTCGATAGTTGACGCCGAACACATGCGGCTATTGCAGATATTTCATTATATCCTGGCGGGATTGGCCCTCGTGGGCCTCGGTTTTCTGGCCCTCCACTACGGAGTGATGCATTACGTGCTTACCAATCCAGAGATGGTGCAAAAGCAAAAGGACGGTCCGCCGCCGGAGCAAATTTTTGCCCTGTTGCGATGGTTTTACTGGATCGGCGGCGGCCTCCTTCTGTCGATGGGCACAGCCAATTTGTTGTCCGGTTTATTCATCCGGAGACGGGTAAACCGGCTCTTCTCCATTATCATTGCAGGGATAAATTGCATCCAAATACCCTTTGGCACTGCACTCGGTGTCTTCACAATCATTGTGCTCATGCGGGATTCCGTGCGTGAATCCTACTCGGCAAGGAATATACCCTAGGGATCGTGCCTTGCCCGGGTAAGTAGGTGCAGTCACTTTCCGGCGCATGAGATTTTTCCCCAAGCGGTTTCTGTGCAGTGTCACCACTTTCATTTGCCTCAGCGCAGTGTCGTGGTTGCAGGCGGACGAAACCACCAGCAAGCCGGACCCCGAGGTCCGCGGCACCAAGGTAAACGGTGTTTACGATGGCAAGGTGGAAATCTGGTCGACCCCAACCGTCAAACAGGCCGCGGGTGGTTTTGCCAACGGTGAGCCGGACGGGACTTGGACTTTCTGGGATGAATCCGGGACCAAGATCGTCGAGTTCAACTACCAATTAGGCACTTTCACTGGTGCAGTCACCATGTGGTATGACACCTCGGCCGGTCCCCGTATCCGGGGCAAAATCAAATTCCGCGGTTCCTTCGACGACGGCATGTGGGCCGGCAGCGTGTTGACCTATTATCCCGATGGGAAAATGCGCAGTGAACGCGTTTACACTGACGGCGTGGTCACCCAGAGTTATGCCTATAACCCCCGGGGCCAGACCTTGTCGGAGGAGGATGCCAAACGGGTGGCAACCGAAGACGAGAGCACCGACAACGCCTACGTCGATGCGTTGGATGAATTTATCCGCAAGTGGGCATGTGCGGACGCTGAATAATCGGTCAATTCGCTGATTTTCCCCGTGACTTGCGGGGCACACTTGGCTTCACGTGGATCCCGTCATCCCATGAGTGTAATCACCCCCACCCCGGAGTTGTTAGCCCAGTATCAACGCGACGGCTTCCTCGTCCTCCCGGATGCGCTGTCGTCCACGGACGTCGCAACCTTGAAAGCGGGCGTCGAACGGGCCTTTGCCAAACACTGTCCCGAAGCCGATCTCTACGGCATGCAGGAAATCTGGCGACCCAAGATGTTTGAGCATGGTCCCGAGTTCGAGGCTCTCGTCGATCATCCCAACATCATCCCGCTCATTGAGACAATCCTCGGTGAGAATTGCCACCTCATCGCCAACAGCGCGCTGCGCACCTCGCCCGGAAAAACCATCACATTCTGGCATGTGGACGACGAAGTGCGCTTCCCGCGACCAGCCGATGTGCCGTGGGATCCACGTGTCACCGTCCCCACACTCAACATCAATCTCAATTACTACCTGTGCGACGTGGACGAGGAACTCGGTCCCACGGAATTCATCCCAGGCAGTCACCGGGCCGGACGTCACCCCACGCCCGAAGACAACGACGCCAACGGCAATCCAGTTTATGACGGCCAGCACATGGTCAAAGCCTGTGGCAAGGCCGGCACCGCCGTGCTCTGGAATGACCAAACTTGGCACCAAGGTGGACGCAACACTTCCAACGGACGCATCCGCTGGGTCATCCAAGCCCCTTACGCCAAGCGCTACATCGCGCAGCGGTTTTATCCGTTCATCAATTACCGGATGCCGCAGGAGATACTCGACCGAGCCAACCCACGGCGCAAACGCCTGCTCGGCCTCCACGCCATCGGGGCTTACGGTTGATTGACGCGCAGGCTCGACCGACAGCGCCCCGGTGTCACTATCGCGGTATGAGTCAGTCCCAAGATCCATTGCATGGGGTAACCCTTGAAAAACTCCTGACCGAATTGGTGGATAACTACGGGTGGGAAGCCTTGGCGCTTGATGTGAACGTGCGCTGTTTCAAATTCGACCCTAGTATCAAATCCAGCCTGCAATTTCTTCGGCGAACGCCGTGGGCCCGGGCCAAGGTGGAGCAACTTTACGTGCGGCATCTGGAGCGGTCGTGAAACACGATTTACCCATCACGCAGTTTGGGCTCAGCGCCGTGGACATGGATTCCACGGCACTGGAGGTGCTCCAAGGAGATAAACGCGCCACCACCGGTCTGCACGCCTCCTACCGGCACGATCACGAACCTCTGCCCCAAATCGGAAACCGCAGCATGGTTCAAGACAGCCGGGGCCGCGATATCGCCATCATCGAAGTCACCAGGGTGGAAATCCGTCGCTATTGCGATGTGGATGCGACTTATGCCGCCATCGAAGGCGAGGGTGACAAGTCACTGGCTTACTGGCAGCGGGTGCATTTGGCATACTTCGCCGCAGAATGTCGCCGGATACGTGTTGCTTGGGATGAGCAGCAGGAAGTTGTGTTGGAATACTTTAAAGTAGTGCAGCTCTGCATCACACCAGAAGAATTCTCCAAGGCCCACTGATCGAAAGCCAATATTGCAATTTTGGGCCATGAATCCCAAGCTGTGGCTTCCTTCCATCACAATCCAACCTGTTACGCCGGAATGAAAAAATTACTCGCCCTGTTTGTTGCCCTGCTCTTTGCCGTCGTCACGTTTGCCGCCGTTGATTTGAACACTGCCGATGAAGCCACCCTCGTGAAGCTTCCGGGTGTTGGCAAAGTGACCGCCAAGGCCATCGTAGCCGAACGCGATGCCAATGGTCCATTTGTCAGCTTCGAGGACTTGGACAAACGCGTCAAAGGCGTTGGCAAAAAGACCGTCGAAAAACTGAAGGATGCTGGCGCTACCATCGGATCGGAAGACGTTTCCTCCGAGAAAGAATAACCACCACAATCCAATCCTGAATCTTTCAAGCGCAACCCGGCTGGGTTGCGCTTTTTTGCGGCTGCTTACTACCGGACCAGCGAAGCGTGCCTGTTCAACCGCAGACTTCGCGGTGAATCTTCACCACCGAATCCCCGATGTAATCCGCGTCCTCCTCCGTGTAGAGCCAGCCGATCGGCAAGGCGATGTAACGCTTGGTCAGGTCTTCGGTGCGTGGGAAATCCTGCGCCCGGTAACCTGGGGCCGGCCACTCCTTGAAATCCTTGAACGGAGAGAGAGCTGGATGGTGCGCCAACCCAGTCTTCACATAGTCGCGGTTGTATTGGGGATAGGTCCCGGTGCGGGCCCCGCAGTTCACGTTGAGGGCGTTTAACTTTTCGTGGAAGGGCGCAACCTGTTCGAGGTTTTCAAACATCAGGTAAATTTCGAAACCAAAGTCACCGGTCGAATCCGGCACGCGGCGCAAGTTGATCCCTTTGAGTCCGGTTACCTTCTGCAAGACCCGGGACTGCAATTTGCGACAATGTTCGCGGATCATGTTTATTTTCCGCAACTGCGCCAACGCAACCGCCGCGGCCAGTTCACTCATGCGATACTGTCCACCCACAAACGCCGGCTCCTTTGGGGTTACGATGCCGGCGTGGTAAGGCCGGTAGTTGCCGAGATCGCTGAGCCGGACCGCCCGTTCGTAGATGCGCTGATCACGGGTCGCCACCAAGCCGCCTTCGCCACAAGTGGCGGTTTTGTTGTATTGGAAGCTGTAGATCGCCACGTCGCCCCAACTGCCGATCTGCCGGCCACGATAGGTCGTGCCAAGTGATTGGGCACAGTCCTCCACCACAAAAAGTCCTTTGCGATGCGCCGCTAACACGATCTTGTCCATTTCGACAGCCACCCCTTGGTAATGAATGACCGAAACCGCCTTTGTCCGCGGGGTGACCAATCGGTCGATTTCGCTCGGATCAAAATTCAAAGTGTCGTCGATTTCACACAACACTGGCCTGGCCCCCACCCGCACGATGGCAGTGAAACAGGAAACCCAGCTCCATGCTGGCACGATGACTTCATCACCGGGCCCCAGCCCAATGGCGGCATAAGCGACTTCAAGGGCGGCGGTCCCGCTCGATACGGCCAAGGCATATTCAATGCCGATATACGCCTGCATTTCCCTTTCCAAGGTCGCGACCATCGGCGGCGGTGACTTGGGATCCAGACCGTAGTAACGAAATGGCTCTTTGCGCCGCAGCACATCGAGCACGAGTTCTTCTTCTTCCTTGCCAATGGCATTGGAACCAAGGCCGGGGACGGGACGGGGGCGGAGCGAGTCTGACATCCCCGGCATGCTTCAACAAAATCCTCCGCTGCCGCAAGCGTGCTGTGATGCATAAACTCAGAAAAGCACGTTGCAGTGTAACCTCGCTCCACCTTTAATCGCCGGCCATGCATCTGCCCCTCCGCCTGAGCTGGTTGTGGGTGAGTCTCCCCGTGATCATGACTGCCCTACCCCCCAGCGTTCGCGATCTTGGCATTCCCGTCAAAGGAGTGAGTTGGACCCGGCTGCACCCCGGCCAGACAGCCGATGGGCAAGCTTCCCTCCTCGCAACCATGAGTCAGAACAACGACGGATTTTTCGTCAGTGATATCGATCTCGAAACCGGCCATTGCACTCAGTTTTACACCGAGGCCCCCAAACGTTCCACCTTTTCACCCGCTTCCTACCGCTCCCTGCTGACAGGCATCCTTTATGTATGCTCGGCCTGGGATGGCCATCTGCACCGCTTTGACGCCAATCATCCGGAAAAAAGAATCGAGGATCTCGGTCGCGTTGATGAAATTGCCACATTCGGCAACGGCATCACTGAGACTCCTGACGGAATGATTTGGATCGGCGCTTACCCCGGAGCCACCCTCACACGCTTCAATCCGACCACCGGCGAGTTCACCCGTTTCGGAGGCATCGTGGATGATGATAAATACCTCTATCCCGTGGCCGGGGGCGACGGTTCACTCGCGGTATTCATCAAATCCAACCGCCCACGCGTGAGGTTGATCGATCCACTCACCGGTGAATCGCAGCCGATAGGTCCCATCATCACCGACCCGACTGACGAGACCCAATTTCTCAAACTTTATCGCGGGACGGATGAGAGCCTCTACTTGGAATCGCATGCAGGGACCTGGCGTATTTCAGGAATGGCCGCTGAACCGGTGGATCAAGCCCCGCCACCCCGGCCGGGCATTGCCGCCACCTACCAACACAACTATCAGGACCCGCTCGATATGCCGGGTGGTTGGACCGCGGAATTTACCGATGCAGACATGAACGGCACCGGTGCACCGCGCGATCTCGTCCTAACCAATCGCGACCCGGCGATCGCCCCGCGCCACCTGCGCCTCGATTGGGTTGGCGGCGGCAACAATTTGCACGTCATCGGGGTCGGACCTGACGGCGATCTCTACGGATCGAGCTATCTGCCCAACCGCCTCTTTCACGCCAAGCCGGACGGCAGTGTGATTGAGGATCTGGGAAAACACAGTTTCGCCGGCGGGCAGGCCTACTCGCTCGTCAACCTCGACGGCAAACTCTACCTCGCCTCCTACCCCGGTTCACACCTCACGGTTTACGATCCCACGCTCCCGCTCCACTACGGCACCGAGCCTACCGACAACCCACGCGATCTCGGACGATTGGACAACGTTAGTTTTCGCCCCAACGCCCTCATTGCGACCCCCGACAAACGGTTGTGGATGGGCTCCGCACCCGATTACGGGCTGCACGGTGGCACGCTCGTTTGGTATGATCCGGCATCTGGCGAATCCAAGACCCACCGCTCCCTCCTCCCTGATACTACACCTTCAGCCTTATTGTATCTGCCAAATCTTAAGCAGATTCTGGTCGGCCTCAGCATCGAAGTCGGCACCGGCGCCACCGTGCGACGTAACGAGGGTGCGTTTGCTTTATGGGATCCAACGGCAGACAAACTCATCTGGTCCGGTGATCTCGGGATTGAGGATATGGCCGACCCCGTGGCCTTCACCCCGACCGTCGACGGTTTGGTTTATGTGCTCATCGGCCGCGGCGATCAGATTCTCAGTGCCGGCGCTCCAGCAATTCGCCCGCGCATTGCGCTGATCGACCCCGCCCAGCGGAAACTCATTTCCATCGCGTGGCTGCCGGAGGACTTCGGTCCGATCGCGTGGCACGGCCATTTTTCCCTGAGGGTCGGCCCCGGTGGCACGGTTTACGGTGCCACGGGCTACTGTGTTTTTCGGATCAAGCCCGGCACCTGCGAAGTGGAACGCGTCTGGCAAAACGACCAACCGCCGCCTCCGCGTGAAGATCCCGTCTGGCTCACCCACTCCACGCCCGATGCCATCGATGTCGTCGGCCCGATCATCGGCAACCAATTCTACTTCTCCACGGGCTGGCGGCTGCGCGTGCTGACACTCGATTAATTTCCCTGATCGTCAAGAAACCAATCTCCTGATGACTGCTTCCCTTTTGTCAGAATCTGATCAGCACACCGCCGCCGCGGATTTCGCCCGCGATGGATTTTGGATTGCGCCACCCCTCATCCCCGCGGAGTTGCTCGCCCGGGTGCGCACTCGGATCGACGCCGTCTATGCCGGCAACTATGAGACGGGCATCCCTCCCCTCGGCCCTCCGCCCAAACGCACTCAACCGCCAACCGCACTCGTCAAAATTGATAATGCTCATCGCTCGGACCGGACGATTCTCGAACTCATAAGCCATCCCGCGATCGGGCAATGGGCTTCCGCGCTGACTTCCGCTAAATTCGTGCAGGTCTTCGCCACCCAACTCTTAATCAAGCCCCCGCTACCAGAAGGCCAAGTCAGTGTCGGCTGGCATCAGGATCAAGAATACTGGAACCCTGCGTTGGAGGGGGAACTGTTCACGGCTTGGGTAGCGATCAGTGAAGTCACGGAGAATTCCGGGCCGATGCGTTTTGTGCGGGGCTCCCAACATTGGGGCCTCTTGAATTCAGGTGATTTTTTCAGCAGCAACCTCGATGCCTTGAAATATAGCATCCGCGAAAAAAGCGACCGAAACTCCTGGCAGGAAGTGGCCGCCGTGATGCCGCCGGGAGCCGTCAGTTTTCATCACAATCTCACGGTGCATGGCAGCGGTCCCAACTTGAGCACGGCAGCACGGGTCAGTTTTGCGATCCACTTGCGCACCGACAAATCCGGGCTGCGCGAAGGGATTAACTGGCGGGATGTGAATTACTTGAATGATTTCGCTGATCCGCAGGGTTGCCCCGTTTGTTATCGCGCGGCTGGACTGCAGTAATCCTGCCCTGAAACAACCGCACTCCCATTTTCATGTCCTCCCCTGAATCCAATTCCGCCATTCGCGATCTCGGCATTCCCGTCAAAGCCATCAATTGGGTGCGCCTCCATCCCGGTCTAACCGCCGATGGCAATGGCTCCCTGCTGGGCTCAATGGGCCAGAACAACGGCGGACCATTCGTGATTGATATCGATTTGGCCACCGGCCACTGCCGACAGTTTCCCGTGCAGTGTCCGGGCGCTGAAGCACCCACGGCGTCAATGCGCAGTCTGCGCACGGGCATTCTCTGGGTCGGCACCGCCTGGCAGGGACATCTGCACCGCTACGATCCCGCCCATCCCGAGCGCGGTCTGGAAAATCTCGGCCGCCTCGATCCGGAACTCGCCACCTTCCCCACCGGCATCACCGAAACACCCGACGGCATGATCTGGGTCGGCGCCTATCCAGGCTGCAGTCTGACGCGCTTCAATCCCACTACCGGTGAGTTCACCCGTTTCGGCCGCATGGATCCGGTGGACAAATATCTCTACCCCCTCGCCTCGGACGACGGTCAACTCTTCGCCCAGGTCAAGATGGCGACCTACCGGATGATTTCCATCGATACCACCACGGGCCAAGCCACCCGCATCGGGCCCGTGCTAGAATCACCGCCCACCAACCCAAAACGCTACGAGTTTTTCAAGGGCACCGACGGCCAACTCTATCTCGACAGCTATGAAGGCGCTTTTCATCTCACCAACGGCACTGCCACGCCAGTGACTCAAATCCCGGCACAGATGCCCGGCGTGCACGCCACGTACAAGCACGGCTACCAGCAGATCCGGCCTTTCCCCGACGGCTCCATCGCCACCTTCAACGACGACCATAGCTTTGAGTTCCGTCGTCTGCAAATCACGGCCGCTGACGGCACACCCACCCGCGAACTCAAACTCGATTGGACAGGCAGTGGCACAGCTTTGTGGACCCTTCATCTCGGTCCCGACCAAAAGCTCTACGGTTCCAGTATGTTGCCGGAACACCTCTTCTCTTGCGAATTGGATGGTAGTAACATGGTCAACCACGGCCAGTGTAGTGTCTCGGGTGGCGAGGCTTATTCCATGGTCAACTATCAAGGGAAACTAGCCATCGGTTCCTACCCGGCGTCGCGTATCTCGCTATACGATCCTGCTCTGCCCTACAAGTTCGGCACCGGTCCCGGGGCCAATCCGCTCGACGTCGGTCCGGCCGATGATCTCAGCACACGGCCGCATGCAATGATCACGACCCCTGATGGAAAACTTTGGATCGGATCAGCCGCGGACTACGGATTGAATGATGGTTCACTGGCGTGGTTTGATCCGGCGACCGCCAAGCGCGGCAGCACTCGTGGCATCATGCCTGACCGCACCCCGTTCGTCCTGCACTGGTTGCCGGCACTCAAGCAGATCCTGATTGGATTCAATAGTGAACCCGGCACGGGTGTTTCGGCCAAACATCAGCAAGGGGGCTATGCGCTTTGGGATCCGGCCAAGAACTCCGCCGCTTATATCGGCGATTTTGACGATCCCAATCTCGTCGATGTCTGCTCTTTGATTGATGCTGGCAACGGCTTGGTCTATACGCTTACGGGCCGCAATCCGCGGTTGGTGACTCACTACGAATGCACTCCTGCGCCCAGCCGGCTTTGCTTGATCGATCCCGCAAAGCGCAAAGTGCTGCAGTCAACCTTACTGCCGGAAGCTTACGGCAAACTGCCATTTGAATCCGGGCATATCCTGCGAACAGACACCGATGGCACACTCTACGGTGCCACGACCGAAACCGTTTTTCGCATCAAGCCCGGCACAGTCGAAACCGAAGTAGTGACCAAGATTTCCGGCCATCCCCTCAGTGTGGTTGGCCCCATCCATCAAGGCACTTTCTACTTCGCCAGCGAATGGGTCGTCAGATGCCTGCAACTCTAGTTGAGTTCTCGGGCATCAAACAAATTTACTTTTTATACCAGCGGCCGCTTTCATCCTGCAGCCAGACTCCCGCCGCACTGTTGTTGGCAATCTGGCGGGCCCGCGCCCGACCGACCAAATCGGCACTGGAGCCTGTCTTCCGCGCCAATTCGGCATAGACCGTTACACGATCACTGTTCTCGGCCGCCACTACCAAAGCGGCATCACCACCGCCATCCCGCACTTCCAGCAAACCCCGGTTGTTTTCGCCCACCGCTCCACTGCTCTTGAGGGTATCGATTCGCCCGATGCGCTGTTCCATGCGGGCGCGGATGGTATTGAGGTCTTCTGCCCGACTCATCGGTGCAGTCAGGACCATGGCGGTCAGGATCAGGAAGGAAGAGAGGAAAAGCTTTTTCATGACGAGATCAGTTGGAGTTTTCGTAAGTGATGGTGGTGGATTTCTTGTCGAGATCGCCAAAGAAATCATCGAGGGCCCGATCCACCTTCACATTCACATCCACCGTGGCGTGGACTTCGATGGGATCCATCTTGACGTGGATACAGCCGCCCAGAACCGGGAACATAAGAAGGAGGAGGACGGATGGACGCATAGGTTAATCAGAGGCTTTGGACCGCGAAGCGCAATCCGGGTTTCATGGTTTCGTATCGACGCGAAATTTTACCTTATCATTGGTGCCCAGCTTAAGCACTTCATCCAGCGGACCGGAGACGTTGACCTGAAACGAAACGAGGCCGACTGCACTCCCGTCTGCAGGTCTGGCTTGCACCACCGCCGTGGCTGAACGCGGGCCACTTGGTCCGTCGGGATACAATTCGACCCGTAATTTTTCCACGACCAAGGGGAGTTCGCCGAGCTCTATGCGGCGGAGGGTATCATACGCGGGATTTTCCACGGACAACCACTTCCCAAAACGCCCAAAGCTATCAGGCAGAAATTGAATGCGCTCCGTGGTATGTTGCGTTAGAAAACCCGGCGTGGACGTCAAACGGATGCTGGCGGGGGTATCGGGTGAAACCGTCAATAATCCGTCACCGGGCTGGATGCCCAATTTGGAACTCCAACGCACCGCAATTCGCCCACTGACCCGTCCTTTAGCCTCACTCAAAGCCTCTGGGACAAATGCAGCCAATGCCGACATGTCCACGCCATCCAAATCAGCCGTCGTATCAATGACAGGATTACCGAGATCAAGCATGAATGGCCGCAGGTTTATGCGTCCTCCCAGCATGGACAATTCGGCTTGTTGAATAAGCAACCGATGCTGTGGATCACCAGCAGCATAGACTGCTATCTCAGTCGCTGTCATCCCGACTGCATTCGCTTCATTCACATGCAGTTGCAGGGATTGTAGCAGAGCCCCCCCCGAAGCTAGGTCCACCTTCGCTTCCAAATCGAGGCGATTCAGGTTCCAGTTTTGTTGAACACTGTGTGCACTGCCATCCGCCAGTGTTGCGATGAGATTTCCGGCCAGGTCGCTTCCATTCAGGGTGCCGCTTCCAGAAAATTTCAATAGGCCGGTTACCAAAATATCAGCCGGGACGGACGTCCCACCAAAGTTGGCCGCCAACGGAGGCCCCCAGACACTCAGGTCAATCTCCGCACTACGGATTTGCCACGATATCGTCCCTTCTTTTTGCGCCAATTGGAGATCCATCACCGCCTTCAACCCGTGCGCATTGAGCTCCGCCATCAACTGATTTTCACCGGTATTCGTTGGCCGTGCCCGGATTTGCCAATCTATATCTGGCAATTTTCCCCAACTCTGCAGAACCAGTCGGCCGGACAAATCACCGGTCAGTGGAGGCAAAGTGAATGCACCAAGTGACGGACCAAATAGGGTCAGGCAGATGATAAATGACACGAAGCGCATTGGGCTTAGATTCGTGATTCGCGGAAAGGTTGCTAGCCTGTTTCCGCCGCATCCGGTTGCAAAACAACGCTTCATCATGTAATGAATGCGCTCATACACATGCAATTGACCTGCAAGGTGATGTTAAAAGTTTCTAAAAATTAACATCGCACGCCGCAGTCAGGCCATTTTGCTGCGGACAGCTTGCGGATAGCGCCGGTTGTCCGCATGCACAACTTCATCGATGGATTCCAAACCCTCATCAGAAAATTACACTGCGCCAATTCCCACCGAATTGTTGAAGCACCTGCCTGACCGGGTCTTAAAGGCTTACCAACGTTTTGCCACCACTGGCGACGTTGATGCCGCTGATGAAGTGGTGCTGGCGATCATCAAGGATCATGTGCCGGCCAAGCGAGTGGCGCACATCCCCGCCAACCTCACCGACTCCTCTACCTTGGTAGGCGATCTGGGCATCGACTCAGTTTCAATCGCAGATGCCCTCTATGTTTTGGAAGATGTTTTTGATGTAAACATCTCGAACCAAGATCTGGCCAAACTGCGCACCATCGGCGATTTGAAGGTATTTCTCAGAAGCAAGCTCGCCAAGAACTCAGCCTGAGGAAATTCTACCGGCATGCCGCGCCAAGCCCTCGTTACCGGCCTCGGATTCATCACCCCAATCGGCAATACCCGCGCGGCGGTCACTCAAAGTTTGCGCGCAGGGTTGCACGGCATCGAGACCGTTGAGTTTCTAAACAACCCCAACCTGGCGGTCAAAGTCGTCGGCACGATCAAGGACTTTGTCGCCGGTTCTCCCAATTGGCGCGACTGGAGCTACCCATCGAATTATGCCATTCCCCGCGAGGCCCTGCGTGGACTTTCCCCCCACGGCTTGTTTGCCCTCTGTGCCATTGAACAGGCTCTGACCGACGCCCATTTGAGCGCGGCGGATATCCGCAACGGGGATACCGGACTTTATTGCGCCTCGGCCGGATCCACCTTGCTCGCCAATTACCATCTGACCCGACTGCTGGAAACCCGCGGCGAACGCTGCGGGCCATTGAGTGTGGTTTCATCCATTGCCGGCACTTTGAATTTCAATCTAGCGGCCCATTTCGGTATCCGAGGTGCCGTGGGCGGTTTCGTCGCCGCGTGTGCTTCATCCAGTCACGCACTCGGTTGTGCGCTGGACGACATTCGACTCGGACGGCAAAAACGCATGCTCGTGGTGGGTGCCGAAGAGGCCACGGCGGAAAGCATCCTCCCATTTGCGGCCATGCGTGCGCTGTCCACTAATCCGGACCCGGCTACGGCTTCCCGGCCTTTTGATGTGAATCGGGATGGCTTTGTTGGTTCTGGTGGAGCTGTCGCGATGATTATCGAAGAAGCCGAATACGCCACCCAACGCGGAGCACCGGTCTACGCCGAATTTTCCGGCTGGGGCCAGGCGGCCGACGGTTACAACATCGCTATATCCCACCCTGAGGGCACCGGGTTGGTGGACGCTATGCGACGGGCCTTAGCGGATGCTCAGCTCAATACCGCGCAAATCGGCTATATCAATGCACACGCTACTTCGACTCCGGCTGGTGATCGCTCCGAAGCCATTGCGTTGCAAAAAACTTTTACTGAAGTCGGGGCCAAACCCTTCGTCAGCAGCACCAAGGGTCTGACCGGCCATCCGCTATCCATGGCCGGGGTGATGGAAGCCGCCTTCTGTTCACTGGCCATCAAGGACGGTTTTGTCCCGGGCAATGCACATCTGGTCACCGCAGATGACGCCTGTGCGGGACTGGAATTACCCCACGAAACCCTACCGCAAAATCCCGGAGCGGTGCTCAGCACCAGCAGCGGTTTCGGCGGCAGTAATGTTGCGCTAATCTTTCAAGGTGCCTGATCAGGGCACGGCGACCGCCGGCAGAACCCAGATTTGCTCGGCGTATTCGCGGATGGTGCGATCGCTGGAAAACTTGCCAACGCGGGCCGTGTTCAAGATCGCCATCTCCGCCCATTTCGCCTGATCGCGGTAAGCCGCATCAACCTTCAGCTGGGCATCGCTGTAAGCCCGGAAGTCGGCCAGAACCATGAAGGGATCCCCGCCATGCAACAGACTGTGATGCAAGGCCGCGAAGGCATTGTGTTCACCGGGCGTGAAATAGTCGCTGCCGATCCAGTCCACGATGGCGCGCAGTTCTTCATCGCGTTCGTAGAAATCAATCGGGTTGTAGCCACGAGCGCGGAGGGCTTCCACCTCCTCCACCGTCATGCCAAAGATGAAGATATTATCGTCACCCACTTCTTCGCCGATTTCAACGTTCGCCCCGTCCAGCGTGCCGATCGTGAGGGCTCCGTTGAGGGAGAGTTTCATGTTGCCGGTGCCGGAAGCTTCCTTACCCGCGGTGGAAATCTGTTCGGAAAGATCCGCCGCCGGGATGATTTTCTCGGCCAGGGAAACCCGGTAGTTGGGCAGAAAGGCTACCTTCAGTTTGCTGCCGATCCGTTCATCCGCATTGATCCGTGCCCCAATAATATTGATCGCCCGGATGATGTTCTTCGCGAGGTCATAGCCGGGGGCTGCCTTGGCCGCAAAGACGAAGACACGCGGCACGATGTCGAGTGAAGGATTTTGCAGCAAGCGGCGGTAGAGCGCGAGAATGTGCAGCAAATTCAAATGCTGGCGCTTGTATTCGTGCAGTCGTTTGATTTGCACATCAAACAGCGCGTCGGGTGAAACCTCCACGCCGCAAGCATGCTTGATGACGGCAGCCAGCTCCACTTTGTTGGCGCGCTTGATCGCCATGAATTTTTTCTGGGCGGCCGGTTTCTTGGCCGACTTGGCCAGCTCCTGCAGCAGGTCGAGATTCCGCACCCACCGTTTGTGGCCGAGGGTTTCGGTAATGAAAGCGGACAGCAAGGGATTGCACTGGAGCAACCAACGACGCGGTGTGATCCCATTGGTCTTGTTTTGGAATTTGCCAGGATAGAGGGCGTCGAATTCGGGGAAGAGATGTTTGCGCAACAGCACGGTATGCAGGGCCGCCACGCCGTTGACCGTATGCGAACCGGCCACCGCCAGATTCGCCATCCGGACCATCTTGCCGCCGTTTTCCTCAATGAGGGAGCAGACCCGCATCTTGTCGTGATCTTCCGGCCACTTCTCGGCGCAGGTCTTCATCAGCCGGGAATTGATCTCAAAGATGATCTGCAGATGGCGGGGCAATACGCGCTCAAAAAGTGGCACGCCCCATTTTTCCAAGGCTTCGGGAAGGAGCGTGTGGTTTGTGTAGGCAAAGGTCTTCGCGACAATGGTCCAGGCGTCGTTCCAGCTCTGGTCATGTTCATCAAGCAGGATGCGCATGAGCTCGACCACCGCGATGGCCGGGTGCGTATCGTTGAGCTGGATCGCCACTTTGGCGGAGAAATTTCCCCAAGAGTTCGACTTGTCGCGGAAATGACGCCGGATCAGATCGCGCAAAGAACAGGCCACGAAGAAATACTGCTGCACGAGCCGCAGTTCCTTGCCGTTCTCGGTCTTGTCGTTCGGGTATAGCACCTTCGAGATGGTCTCGCCGGCGGCTTTTTCCTTCACCGCCTCCTCATACCCACCGGAATTAAATGCCGCGAGGTCGAAGTCCTCCGTTGCATGGGATGACCAGAGGCGCAGGAGATTCACGGTCTTCGTGCCATAACCCGCGATTGGAATATCGTGCGGCACACCCAGCATTTCCTTGGTGTCTACCCAGCGCGGCCGGTAATTGCCCCGGTCATCGAAAACATTTTCCACCCGGCCGTAGAGTGGGATCTTCTGGGTGTAATCCGGGTGCATGACTTCCCACGGACTGCCGAACACCCGCCACCGGTCCGGATGCTCCACTTGATGGCCTTTGACAAATTCCTGCTTAAACAAACCGAATTCGTAATAGATGCCGTAACCCAGCGCCGGGTAATCCAAGGTGGATAGTGAATCGAGGAAACATGCTGCCAGACGGCCGAGACCACCGTTGCCCAAACCCATATCGAGTTCGGATTCCCGAATTTCATCAAAGTCGATGCCAAGTCCGGCGAGGGCCCCGCGGGCCGTCTCCAATTGATCGGTCGCGTGCAGGTTGCTCTCAAACAAGCGGCCCATCAAATACTCCATCGAAAAGTAGTAGAGGCGGCGGACGTTCTTTTCCGCATGCACGCCTTGGGTCGCAATCATGCGATGATGGATGCCGTCCCGCACCGCCAAGGCGGTCGCCACCCACCAGTCCCGTGCGGTGGCCCCAGCCTGATGCCGCGCCAGCGTTGAGGTCAAGTGACGCAAAATCAACGAGCGCATCACCTCCTCAGGCGTATCCGTGGACGGTGGGGCGGTCGTGACTTTTGTAGACGTTACTTTTTTGGTTTTTGGCATCTTTGGAAAATGGAAGCTAACATGAATCGTGCCACATGGAAGCTGTGGTCATGTCAATTTTTGGAAACGACGGGCAAGTTCGGCGTGGTTGAGCTCGATATATGTGGGACGGCCCGCGGGGTTCGTAAGTGGATGACTGGTCGCCAATAACTGGCCGAGGAGCGCCCGAATCTCGGTTTCGCGGGCAATTTCCGGCAAACGCACGGCCTTGGCTACGGCCAAACGGGCCAATTCTTCCCGCGCCAAATCCACATTTTTGCCCTGCAGACGTCCGTCCCGCAACAGGCCGAGTAAATCCCGCATAAACCCTTCCACATCTCCTGGTTCCATCCAGGCCGGCAAGGCCTCTACGCGAAAGAAATTTCGGCCGAATTCCGACACTTCAAAACCGTGCGCGGACAGAAAATCCAACCGATCCAGCAGCAAGGCGGAGGCAATCGGATCCAACTCCATTGGCACGGGGAGTAACAAACGCTGACTCGGCACTTGGCCCGAACGGAATTGCTCCTGCAACCGCTCAAACCAAATCCGCTCATGCGCCGCGCGCCGATCCAGTAAAACGAGTCCCGCAGCGGTTTCGAACAACGCAAAATTACCATGCGCCAGCCCAACGAAACGCCAGTCCGGCGTAGGTGAATTCGGCTTAGCCGATGTAACCGGAGCCGGCTGATGGTCAGCCACGGGTTTGACGGGGGCCGCTGGACTCGGAGTCAAAACCCTCGAAGTATCTGGTGCTGGTGGGCTCGGCGTCGTGCCTGATGTTGGCCGGTAAACCGGCGTTGAAACCGGCGGCGCAACGACCGGTGAATTCGTCGGTTTTGTCGGTGGCGTAACGGCGACCACGGGGCCGGTGCCGACCGTGTATTCGCGCAGTCGACCGAGCACACTGCGAATCACAAAAGCACGCACAGCCGGCTCGCTGCGAAACCGCACTTCGCGTTTCGCCGGATGCACATTCACGTCCACTTGGGCCGGCTCACATTCGAAGAAAACAAACGCGAGAGGGTAACGGCCTTTCGGCAGGGATTCGTGATAGCTCTCGATCAAGGCATAATTGAGTGTGCGGCTGTCCACCGGCCGTTGGTTGACGAAGACCACCATTTCATGCCGGGTCGCCCGCCCCACTCCGGGTCGGCCGATCAGACCACTCAAGCGCATGCCATCCTCCTCCGCCTGAATCGGCAGCAGAGATTCCGCCGTCTGCCGCCCAAATATTTCCGCGACGCGCTCTGCCAACGTGGAACACTCCGGCGAGCGGAATATCACGCGGCCGTTCTCAATCAGGGTAAACGCCGCCTGCGGACTAGCCAGGGCGTAGAATCGGACGCACTGGATGATATGCGCCGCCTCGGTCTGATCCGTTTTGAGAAACTTTCGACGCGCTGGCACCGAGTTGAACAAATGGGTCACCACGATTCGGGTGCCGACCGGTCGGCCACAATCGCGCACATGCAGGAGCTTGCCACCATTGACGAGAATCTCCGTGCCGACATCGCGGTCGGCCTCCCGCGTCTGCAATTCAAAGCGTGACACGCTCGCAATCGACGGCAGGGCCTCGCCCCGAAAACCATAACTGGCGAGCCGGTCCAAATCGGCAGCTTCGGCGATCTTGCTGGTCGCATGCCGTTCAAGGGCCATCAAGGCGTCATCCTTGCTCATCCCATAGCCATTATCCTCGATCCGCATCAGGGAACGGCCGCCGTGCCGAAATTCCACTTCGATGCGGGTCGCTCCGGCATCCAACGCATTTTCCACCAGTTCCTTGATGACCGCAGCTGGCCGCTCAATCACCTCTCCGGCGGCGATTTGATTAGCAACCTGGTCGGGCAGGATTCGAACAGTGGCCATGGAAGGGTCAGCCAATCACGGAAACCCGGCCGGACGGAAGCGCGGAATTACTCCCCCGGGGAATTGGCCGGTTTTTCCCGACCCCGGGCCGCCCCGGGCAAATCGATCAAATTTACCATGTAACTCGCCGCCCGGAATGGGCGGAGCAATGCATTGCCCATGATCAACGGTTCGACAGACGTTTTGTTGTCCTCCTTCAGCCGGGCCACGAGCATCGAAAGGATGCTGAAGCTCACCAGCAGGCAGACGAAAAACCACTCAAATACCGTGGCATTGATACCGGGGGACCCATCCGCATTGGTCTCCTTGAGAAACAAGCCCCAGATGATGGGCGCACAGCCACCCAAAAATGCCGTGACCGCGGCATGGATGGAAATATACAAGGGTCGTTCCGCCGATGGCACCACCTTGGGCAGGTAATTCAAGTTGGCCACATTCCAGCACACGGCCCCCAGCCCGACCACAAAGTAGATACCAAACAGCACCGCCCCACCGCCCATGAGGCCGCGCAGATACAACCACCAAAATACCGCCACAAGGGCATAAAGCAGCAGCGAGAGCAGGAAAAACGGTTTGGCCCCGGTGTGGTCGATTCGCCGACGTAACAACCAGGCACCCACGATCACCCCGATAAAGCGCAACACCTCAAAGAGCATGATGCGACCCGAACTCAGGTGCACATCTACTTTCAAAAAATAAGCCGAGAAGGGCGGGATCGATGTAATTGTGCCGGCATACCACGCCGCCAGCCAAAGGTAATGCCGGAAGGGTGACGGTTTCAGGATGTGACGCGGCGTATCGCGCAGCACAGATGCCAGACTGATCGTCGTCGGCTTGGCGATATCCGGCAGGCGATCGAGCGCGCCATAACTCAAAACCGAACCGATGACCGCAATACCGTATTGGATCAGCAGCGCTGTGTAGATCGGCATAAATGCAAATAACGACGCACAGGCCACCAACGTTCCGACACCGGAAATACCTGAGAGCATTTGGTCATTCGCAAAAAAACGGCCCCTCACCTTGGACGGCAACAAACCGAAAAACCATGGAGTCATCGCTGAAGCCCCAACGGTCCGGAAAAAACTAAAGAAAAATACACTCCCGATAAATGCGCTGATCATCCAAGGGCGGCCGATGTCCGGTGCCAGAATCGCCAGATAAAGTGGAATCGCCAGAAACACACTCCGGGCAGCCCACCCTCCCATCGCCATGCGTTTGAAGCCGAAGCGCGGCAGGAGCGCGGTCGCAAAAACCAGCAACGGCGTCTGCAGAAACACGAAGGAATAGGCCATCCCGACTTGCAGGGAACTCGCGCCAAGTCGCTCGGCAAACAGCACCATGGGGGTGCCGATCGCAATCTGCCAAACCAGTGCGTTGAAAAAACCAAAGAACAATCCGGCCCGATATGGGACCAGTTCAGGATCGGACTTCTCCGTGGGAAACAATGTCGCCATGGCTCAAGCTCCGCCTCCAACACGGGCGTTTGGTCCTGCGTAACCGGCCATCATCCTCAGACCTTGCCACCAAGACGTTTCTGCCAACGTTGCATCTGACGATTGAGCTGTTTGGGTCCGGGCATCCCCGTGCCTTGGCGCTTGGCCATGGCACGTTGTAAATCAAATACCTCGGCCCAATCGGCTCCAAAGCCCTTGTGCAACTTCATCACTTCCTCGGTCGGCAGATGATCCAATTGCATGGCATTTTTCTCGGCCAATTGCACCACGGCCCCGACCGCATGGTGGGCCTCGCGAAAAGGCACCCCCCGTTCGACGAGGTAGTCTGCGAGGTCGGTGGCGAGCAAAGCCGGATCGGCCACTGCAGCCGCACATTTGTCGGTGTGCACGGTCATCCCGCCAACCGTGCCGGCAAACACGTCGGCACACAGCGCGGTCTGATCGTAGCTGTCGAACACCGGCGGCTTGTCCTCCTGCAGGTCACGATTGTAGGTCATCGGCAGGCCCTTCGCGAGAGTCAGCAGCGTATGCAGATTTCCCTGCAACCGCGCGGACTTGCCCCGGAGCAGTTCGCACGAATCGGGATTCTTCTTCTGCGGCATCAGGGAGGAACCGGTGCAAAATGCATCCGGTAATTCGACGAATTTGAATTCCGCGCTACTCCACAAAATCAGATCCTCGGCCATCCGGGAAAAATGCACGCCAACCAGCGCACAAGCTTGGGCAAATTCAATGAAGACGTCGCGATCCGCCACGGTATCCATGGAATTTTGCGTGACCTGCGGCCGGCCTTTCGCATCCACGAAACCAAGTTGCTTGGCGGTAAACTCCCGATCAATTGGCAACGTAGTGCCGGCGATGGCTCCGGAGCCTAATGGACACCAGTTGGCCTGCGCGGCGACATGCTCAAACCGCAGACGGTCCCGCTCCAACATTTCCAACCAGGCAAAAAGATGGTGCGCGAGATAGACTGGCTGCGCCCGCTGCAAATGCGTGTAACCCGGGATGAGCACTTCGCGATTGGCCGTCGCAACCGCCAACAAAGCCTGCTGGGCGGAGAGCAATTTTGCCGCGAGTTCTCCGCAGGCATGCTTGAACCAAAGCCGCATATCCGTCGCCACTTGGTCATTGCGACTCCGGGCCGTGTGCAACTTGGCCGCCGCCGGGACCTTCTTGGTCAAAGCCTGTTCGATGTTCATGTGCACATCTTCCAGCTGCGCGTCCCATTTGAACTTGCCGGCCGAGATCTCCTGCAGAATGGCATCAAGTCCGGAGTGTATCGCATCCCGCTCCCGGGTGGTGATCAAACCCACGTGGGCGAGCATCGCCGAGTGCGCTTTGCTGCCGGCGATATCAAACGGGGCCAAGCGATGATCAAACGACACCGACTCGCTGAATTTCAGCATCAGTTCGGCGGGACCGGCGGAAAACCGGCCGCCCCAGGTGACTTGTTTGTGCTTCTTGGCCATGGGTTTTAGCTGACGCCGGGCTGACCCGACGCGCAATGAGAAATTACGGCTGAACTTCCCGTTTGCGCAATGGTCTGAGCAGATCATGGTTCCTGCCATGCGATTGTCCCGCCTGTTGCCCCTGTTAGGCCTGTTGTGGTTGAGCCCACTTTTTGCGGCCCCGCTCGCGCAGCCAGAATGGAACCGCGTTGAGGTGGGATCGATGAAAACCTCGATCTACGTCGGCAGCGTCACCCTCCAGACCAGTGCCTTTAAAAGTGAGGACGACCAGTTTACCGCCACTTACAGCGCCAAGGTGTTTCCGTGGATTTTTTGGAATGAAACCGGCCGGATCACCATCAAGATCACCCATGAGGATTTCTTGAAACTGAAACGCGGAGAACGCTGTGAGTTCACCGGCGAGGCCATGAATCACAAAAACAAACCCCGCCACGTGACTGGTTATGCTGATCCGGCGGGTGATGCCACGGGGAAAATCAAGGTGCGCATTGGCGTCGACGATACGGAACTGATTTTCAACGGTACGTATAACTTGAGCACGGTTTCGTATCAGGCCTCGTCGGCCCAGTGAAACACGATCGGCTTGTCGATATCTGGGTGCAGACTGCGATGCACCGGGCAACCCAAGGCCACCCGTTCAAGCGATCCAGTCGGATCCTTTGACTTGGGAATCGGCAGCCAGACCTCCGTGCCGATGCGCACAATCCGGCGCGGTGCATCGGTGGACATTTCCTTGGTCACCACCCAACGCACACCGGGGATATCAAAGCCCAACTTGCTGCGGGCTGAGATCGCCATGGTCGTCACAATGCATGAACCCAGCGAGGCGGCGGTCAGATCGGTCGGTGAAAAAGCCTGCCCCCTTCCCT
>Ga0222713_10001001_pt1 | contig 32293 bp, 35 predicted proteins | sample C33_649DmetaG_FD_165061 | JGI IMG/M metagenome (GOLD analysis project Ga0222713, IMG submission 165061) | Estuarine water microbial communities from San Francisco Bay, California, United States - C33_649D | ecosystem: Environmental > Aquatic > Marine > Unclassified | place: USA: California... | reverse complement strand
TGTTCCACGACCGTTTCAAGAACCACATCCTTCCCGACCAGCTGCACATTCTCAATGTGGCTTTTCTCGTGCCCGACATGCGCCGCGAGTTCGGCGGTTGTGCCGGCAATATCGCCTACACGCTGCAGATGCTCGGCGGCGATGCCCGCATCATGGCTACTGTCGGTGATGACTTCGCGCCTTATGATGACCGGTTGCAGCGGCTGGGGCTGTCGCAGGACCATATCCGCGCAGTGCCGGGAAGTTTCACCGCCCAGGCTTTTATTACGACCGATCTCGACGACAATCAGATCACCGCCTTCCATCCGGGGGCGATGAATTACGCCGACCAGAACCATGTCGCGGATGCCAAGGGCGTCAAACTGGGCATCGTCGCCCCCGACGGGCGCGACGGCATGATCCAGCATGCACGCGAGTTTCACGAGGCGGGCATCCCGTTCATTTTCGACCCGGGCCAGGGACTGCCGATGTTCGGCGGCCAGGAGCTTGAGGAATTCGTGCGTCTTGCCGACTATGTCACGGTCAATGACTATGAAGCGCAGATGCTGCAGGAACGTACTGGCAAAAAACTCGACGCCCTGGCGAAACTCGTCAAGGCGATTGTGGTCACACTGGGTGCAAAGGGCTCTGTAGTGCATGCCGGCGGTAAACAAATCGAGATTCCGAGCGTTACTCCGGATGCGGTTCTCGATCCCACCGGCTGCGGTGACGCGTTCCGGGCAGGCCTGCTTTACGGCCTGGCCAACGGCGTGGACTGGGAACTGACGGGGCGGCTGGCGTCGCTGATGGGGTCTCTGAAAATCGCCTATCGCGGCGGCCAGAACCACCGTATCGGCCGTGACGAGGTTGCCGACCGCTTCCACCGGGCATTCAACATGAAAGTGTGGTGACAGGAGAATTGAACATGGACAAGCGGATTCAGATTGCAGCGACAATGCTGGCGGCGGCAGTGGTGGCCGGTTGTGCGGAAAATCTGGGTGGCGGTTCGTACACCCGCGACGAGATCCGGCGCGAACAGAATGTACGCATGGGCGTAGTCGAAAGCGTGCGTCCGGTGCAGATTGAAGGCACCCGCACGATCGTCGGTCCGGCGGCCGGTGCTGTGGTCGGCGGTATCGCCGGCAGTTCGGTTGGCGGCGGCCGCGGATCGGATATCGCGGCCGTACTCGGTGCGGTTGCTGGCGGCATCGCCGGCCAGGCGATCGAACAGGGCGCGACGCGGCGCAACGGTGTCGAGATCACGATCAAACTCGACAGCGGCGCGCTGGTCGCAATTGTTCAGGAAGCGGACGAGGCATTCAAGGCCGGTGAACGTGTGCGCATTCTTTCCGATGGTCGCACGTCCCGCGTTACGCACTGAGGATTCCGTAAGCTGTGCTGTTCCCGCTGTAACCGATTGTTAGCCGGTTCTTAACGGCACTGTCATTCTTAGGCATTAGCCTCGAATCCGTCCAATAAAACGACGGAGAGGCCCGATGCTTGACCAAACCATTGAAGCCGCGGAAGACCGTGTCAGTGCCGGTGCTGCACTGGCGGTGTCTTTTGCGCGCAGTTCTGCAGAAGTGTTGGAAGCCCAGCGGCTGCGTTGCCGCTTGTTTGCCGAAGAAATGGGTGCCCGCATACCCGGCGTTGCACTCGGCACCGACTGCGATTTGTATGATGCTCATTGTCAGCACCTGCTGGTGCGCGATACCGGTAGCGGTGAAGTGGTCTGCACATACCGGCTGTTGCAGGGACAGAAAGAGCGCGAGATCGGCCGCTCCTGCGTGCATCCCGATTACCGCACAGGCACCACGATCGCACTGCTCTGGTAGGGACTCGCGGCGTTTGCCGAACGCCATGATTACCGTTTTCTGATCGACTGCGCTTCATTGAGCATGGCCGATGGCGGCTGTGCGGCGGCGAGTATTTATCGCCGACTGGTCCGCAATCACCTTTCGTCCGCGGAATATCGCGTGATCCCGCGCTGCGAACTGCCGCTGGCTGCATTGCGCCGCGATGTCGATACGCAGCCGCCGGCTCTGGTCAAGGGCTATCTTCGCGCCGGTGCCTATATCTGCGGCGCGCCGGCCAGGGATCCTGATTTCAATACCGCTGATCTGCTGATGCTGCCGCCACCGTCGCGCATGAGCGCGCGTTACGCCCGGTATTTCCTGCGCACCTGATGGCCGGCGCGCTGCTCGACCCTATAATGACTGCCATGAGCGGTCATGAAACAACATCGGTGGTAACGCGTGGTCTGCGTTTCGCGCGGGTTTTTGCGCATTTGCTGCAGGGGCTGCTGATTGTCGCGCTGCTGTTTCCGTTTTTTTCAAGGGCGCGTTGCCGGCTGGAAATCCGCAAATGGTCGGCTGCGCTGATGCATGTTCTCGGTGTTAAGGTGCATGTGCACGATGCGCCGGTGCGGGCGCGACCGCTGATGCTGGTGTCCAACCACGTTTCCTGGCTGGACATTTTTGCGTTGAACTCGGCCATTCCGATGCGCTTTGTCGCCAAATCCGAAATTCGCCGTTGGCCGTTCATCGGCTGGCTGAGCGCAAAAACCGGCACGCTGTTCATCGAGCGCGGACGGCGAAGCGACACCGCGCGCGTCAACCGGCTGATTGCGGAAGCCATGCTGGAAGGGGATGTTGTCGCGGTGTTCCCCGAAGGTACCACCAGCGACGGCGCACAGATTCTGCGTTTTCACAGTTCCCTGCTGCAGCCAGCGCTGATCGCTGGCGCCGTAGTGCAACCGGTGGCTCTGCGCTTCACCCGCGGCGACGGATCGTTGTGTACCGAAGCTGCTTTTGACGGCGACAAGACACTATGGCAATCCCTGCTGCAGATTCTCGCCCAGCGTAGAATCGGTGCGCAGTTGCATTTCCTGCCGCTGCTGTCGGGTGATGTGCCGCATCGCCGTGCCCTGGCGGATGCCGCGCACGCTGCGATTGCTAGTCGCCTGAGCCGTTGAGGCCGGTGCACTCGCACTGAAAAACCTGCCGGTCTTCCAGCCGGACCGCCGTGAGCTGGCGTCCCCAGACGCATCCGGAGTCGATCCCCAGCAGATCGGGACGCAGCAGCAGACCGAGCGCGGCCCAATGGCCGAAAATCAGCGGCGTGTCTCTGCTTGCCCGATTTGGCACATCAAACCACGGGATGTAGCCGGGTGGCATGCCGTGCAGACCAGTCTTGTGCGAAAAATCCATCGTGCCGTCGGGCGTGCACAGCCGCAGCCGGGTCATTGCATTAACCACGACGCGCAGCCGGTCATAACCGGTCAGACGGTCATGCCAGCGCAGCGGTTCGTTGCCGTACATATGCTGCAGGAAGTCGCCGTAGTCGGGGCCTTGCAGCACCGCTTCCACTTCAGCGGCCAGCGACAGCGCCTGTGCAATGGTCCACTGCGGCAGCAGTCCCGCATGAACCATGGCGTATCCGCCGCCGGCATACATCAGCTTCTGGCGGCGCAGCCAGTCCAGCAATTCATCACAGTCGGGCGCGGACAGCAGTTCGTCCAGCGTGTCGCCGCGGTGGGGCTTGCGCACCCCTGCGGCCACCACCAGCAGATGCAGGTCATGGTTGCCCAGGATGACAGCGGCACGGTCGCCGAGGCTGCGTAGATAACGCAGTACTGCTGGCGTCTGCGGCCCGCGGTTGACGATATCGCCGGTGACCCACAGCGTGTCACGCGAAGGTTCGAACGCAACGTTGTCCAGCAGTCGCCGCAGCTCGTTGTAACAACCCTGAATGTCGCCGATGGCGTAAGTGGTCATGAGTCCGCCAGATCAAATAAAAAAGGCGCAGCAGCGCTGCGCCTTGAAGTCATGCACCTGCTGACCGTGCGCGATTACTTGGCCAGCCCGATGAGGTAGTCGACCGCAGCCTTGAGGTCGGCATCTGACGCCGAGGCATTGCCACCTTTCGGCGGCATTGCACCCTTGCCCTTGATCACGGATGCATACAGCGCATCCTTGCCGGTTTTCAGGCGGGGCGCCCAGGCGGCTTTGTCACCGGTTTTAGGCGCACCGGCAACACCCGCAGCATGACAGGCGGCGCAGCTGGCTTCATAAATGCTTTTGCCTTTACCGGAATCGTTGCCGGCCGGCGCTGCGGCAACGGCAGCCGGTGCAGCTGCAGCTGCGGGCGCAGCGGCAGGGGCTGCCGCCGGCGCAGCCGGTTCTTTCCAGTTCGCGCCGCCCTGATTGGCCATGTAAACAATGGCGCGGGCGATTTCGACATCGGCAAGATCCGGATTGCCGCCACGGGCCGGCATCTGGCGCACACCTTTGATGGCGCTGGCCGTCAGCGCTTCGAGGCTGCGTGAAGTCAGCTTGCCCCAAGCCGCTTTGTCGCCGATTTTCGGCGCGTTCATCGCGCCAGTTGCGTGACAGGCCGCGCAAGCGGTTTCAGCCACCGTTTTGCCGTCGCGCAGCTGTTGAGCACTGCCGCTGGCAGAGATCATGACTTCACCCGCAGGCTTCAGTCGTTTGGCCACCGCTTCTTCCTGAGCAGCGGGCGAAGCAGTGGATTTTTTGCCACCGGCGGCGAACTGGGCCAGCACGATGATGACGACAACGGGCACGATAAATGCCAGTGCGACAACGATCGCCAGCTGCTTGGGCGTTTTGATCGGTGAGGAATGTTCCGTCTGGTGGTGTTCGCTCATTGCGAGATCCCGGAGCTTCTGGAAAGCGCGAATTATATCGGCAATGCCATGCACGGTAAAACGGCGTCACCGGGGTGGCATGGTAGAATCAGCCCCGCAACGCGCCCGTAGCTCAGCTGGATAGAGTACTGCCCTCCGAAGGCAGGGGTCGGACGTTCGAATCGTCTCGGGCGCGCCATTTTCGTTCACGCAAGCAGCCCGGTTCCCATGCCCCCACCCGTAGCCTGCGATGTACTGATCGTCGGTGGCGGCCACAACGGCCTGACCTGCGCCTGTTATCTCGCCGCCGCCGGACTCAAGGTCCGCGTTATCGAGCGCCGGTCCGTGGTCGGCGGCGCCGCCGTTACCGAAGAGTTCCACCCCGGATTTCGTAATTCCACCGCCAGCTATACGGTCAGCCTGCTCAATCCGCAGGTCATTCGCGACCTGCGGCTGGCCGAACACGGCCTGCGCATCCTGGAACGGCCGATCTCCAACTTTTTGCCGCTGTCGGACACCGATTATCTGAAAGTGGGCGGGTCGCTGGCCGCGACTCAGGCGGAGGTCGCGCGTTTTTCACCGGCCGATGCCGCGCGGCTCCCGGCGTATTACGCCATGTTGGAACGGGTGGCTGGTGTGCTGCGCGAGTTGTCGCTGGAAACGCCGCCCAATGTCGGCGGCGGCATCGGCGACTTCCTGTCGGCAATCAGGACGGCGAGACGGTTCAAAAAACTCGACATGGCGGCCCGGCGCGACGTGCTGGACCTGTTCACCAAAAGCGCCGGTGATCTGCTGGATTTCTGGTTTGAGTCGGCGCCGATCAAGGCCGCGCTGGGCTTCGACGCCATCGTCGGCAACTTTGCCAGTCCTTACGCGCCCGGCACCGCTTATGTCCTGCTGCATCATGTGTTCGGTGAAGTGAACGGCAAGCGCGGCGTCTGGGGACATGCCGTTGGCGGCATGGGCGCCATCACACAGGCAATGGCTGCCGAGGCACGTGCCCGCGGCGTGCACATCGACACCGGCGCCGAAGTCGTCAATGTCTGCGTTGATTCCCGCGGCGCCCAGGGTGTGCAACTGAAAGACGGACGTGTCATCGAGGCGCGCTGTGTGGCCGCTAACGTCAATCCCAAGCTGCTGTATCTACAGCTGATTGATGCTCCGGCTCTGGATGCCGATTTCCGCCGGCGCATACAGGCCTGGAAATGCGGGTCGGCGACCTTCCGTATGAATGTTGCACTCAATGAACTGCCGGATTTCAACTGTCTGCCGGGCAGCGACGTTGCGCTGCATCACCAGTCCGGCATCATCATGGCGCCGTCTCTGGCTTATATGGAGCAGGCTTATTTTGATGCGCGTACTTACGGATGCTCGCGTGCGCCGGTTGTGGAACTGCTGATTCCCTCGACGGTCGATGACAGCCTCGCGCCCGCCGGCAAGCATGTCGCCAGCCTGTTCTGCCAGCACTTCAGTCCCGATCTGCCCAACGGTTTGTCCTGGGATGAAATCCGCGAGCAGGCCGCCGATCATGTGATCGATACCGTGACGCGCTATGCGCCGAATTTCAAGGATGCGGTGATCGCCAGAAAAATACTCTCACCGCTGGATCTTGAGCGCGAATTCGGGCTGACCGGTGGAGACATTTTCCACGGCGCGTTGACGCTCGACCAGTTGTGGAGCGCACGGCCTGTGTTGGGCCACGGTGACTACCGCTCGCCGGTGAACCGTCTTTATCTTTGCGGTTCCGGCACGCACCCCGGCGGCGGCGTTACCGGATTGCCCGGGCGCAATGCGGCGCGCGAAATCATCCGTGATTTCAAAAGCGGTCGCATGAAGGAGAAGCGCGCATGAAACGCTGGCTGATTGCAGCTTTCATGGCTGTGATGCTGCTGGGCGGCTGTGGCGGCAGCACGCCGAAAGTGGCGAAGCTGGCGGCGGCGGATGTGGTGCTCGCCTTCGGCGACAGCCTGACTTATGGTACAGGCGCCAAAGCCGAGGAGAGTTATCCGGCGGTGCTGTCGCGATTGCTGGGTCGTAGCGTGGTTCGTGCCGGTGTTCCCGGCGAACAGACGGCGGGCGGACTGCAGCGTCTGCCGGGCGCGCTCGATGAGCACCAGCCGCGTCTGGTGATTGTCTGCCTTGGCGGCAATGACATGCTGCGCAAAGGATCGCGCGAGGCCACCGAAGCTAATCTTCGGGCGATGCTCAAGGAAATCCGCGGCCGTGGTCTGGATGCGGTCCTGGTCGGGGTGCCGGCGCCGGGACTGATCACCAGTACGCCGGATTTTTATGAAAAACTCGCGAGGGAATTCGGCATTCCCTACGAAGGCAAAGTTGTCACCAGCGTGCTCTACAAGCCGGAATTGAAATCCGATCCCATCCATCCCAATGCCGACGGTTACCGGCGCATGGCTGAAGCCATTGCCAAGTTACTTCGGGATGCGGGGGCGGTGTAAGGTATGAGTATGCGCAAACATTCGGCGGCGAGGCTGACCTTCACCATGTGCCTTGCCGAGGCGCTGTCGATGACCGGCTTTGCAGCCTATACGACGCTGCTGCCGCAACTGCAGCGCGCCTGGGGTTTGTCCAATTCCGAGGCCGGCGCGATCAGCGGATTCCTGTTCGCGGGATACATGGTGTCGGTGCCGGTGCTGGCCAGTCTGACGGATCGCATGGATTCGCGCCGCATCTATCTGATGGCCTGTATTGTCGGCAGCATCGGCGCCGCGATCTTTGCCGCACTGGGCCAGGGATTCTGGAGCGCGGCCCTGGCCCAGTTTCTGATCGGCGCGGCACTCGGCGGCACTTACATGCCGGGACTCAAGGCGCTGACCGATCATCTGGAAGGCGCTGCGCAGTCGCGGGCAACGGCGTTTTATACCGCCAGTTTCGGCGTGGGTTCGACGGTTTCCATTCTGGTGGCCGGTAAACTCGGTGCCACGCTGGGCTGGCAGTGGGCGTTCTGGTTCGGCGCGGTCGGGCCGCTGCTGGCCGGACTCGTGGTGACGCTGGCGGTGCCGATGGGTCGCGTGCGGGCGGCAGAGCACCACACCACGGCCTTGCTGGATTTCCGTCCGGTTTTGCGCAATCGCAAGACTTTGCCTTATGTCATTGGCTACGCTGTTCACAATTATGAATTGTTCGGACAACGCTCATGGATGGTGGCCTTTCTGGTGTTCTGCGCGAGCTTGCAGCCGTCGGATGCGCCGATGGCGCTGAGCGCGGCGACGCTGGCGGCGATGATCAACGTATTGGGGCCGGTATTCAGCGTCACCGGCAACGAGATGGCGCTGCGTTTCGGCCGCCAACGCATTATTTTCCTGTTCATGACGCTGTCCGGGCTGATCGCCTGCCTGATCGGGTATACAGCGGATTGGCCTTGGTATGTCGTGGTGCTGCTGATGATGGTGCATTACGGTGCGATGCTGGGCGACTCAGGCGCCCTGACTTCGGGGGCCGTGGCCAGTACGCCGCCGGAAATGCGCGGGTCGATGATGGCGGTGTATTCCTTTCTCGGATTCAGCACCGCATTCATAGCGCCGCTGGTGTTCGGTATGACGCTGGATTTCGCCGGCGGCAACCAGAGTGTCACCGCCTGGGGACTGGCGTTTGCCAGCATCGGCATTTTCGGCGTGATGGCGCCCCTGGCGCGCTGGATCTACGCCGGCAGGGGGCATCATCATGGTTGAGATGACGCCATGCTAGCCGCACAAAGCCTGCAATGCGTCCGTGGCGGACGGCATTTGTTCGAGAACCTCTCGTTTGCAGTGCCCGGTGGTACTTTGCTGCGGATTACCGGCGCCAACGGCGCCGGAAAGACCAGCCTGCTACGCATTCTCTGCGGCTTGTTGCTGCCCAGCGGCGGGGAAGTGTTGTGGCGCGATGCACCGATCCGGCAGCAGCGTGAAGACTACTGGCGTGAACTGCGGTACATCGGCCATTTGGCCGGCGTCAAAGATGAATTTACCGCCGAAGAAAACCTGGTGTTTGCCGCGGCACTCTCGGGCATCGACATCAAATCTGCTGCGGCCCATGCCGCACTGGATCAACTGGGCATGGGCAAATTTGCCCATCTGCCGGTGCGTATGCTGTCCCAGGGCCAACGCCGGCGCGTCGCACTGGCCCGGCTGGCACTGCCGGACAGCAATGCCGCGCTATGGGTGCTCGACGAACCGCTTGCCGCTCTGGATACCGATGCGACGGATTGCGTGCTGTCGCTGATTGACGCGCGCCTCGCGGCCGGCGCCGTGGTGGTGATGACCAGCCATCAGCCGTTTTCCGTCGCGGCCGCGCAGCATTCGATCAGCATACCGGTATAAACATGAGCATCTGGGCAAGCATCGTTCAAAGGGATCTGCGCATTGCCTGGCGCCGGCGTTCCGATGCGCTGTCGTCACTGTTCTTTTTCGTGATTGTCGTCAGCCTGTTTCCGCTGGGCGTCGGGCCGGAACCCTCGACGCTGCGGCTTATGGCCAGCGGCGTGTTGTGGGTGGCGGCATTGCTGGCGACGCTGCTGTCTCTGGGGCGTCTGTTTGCCGCTGATCATCTGGACGGTACGCTGGAGCAGATGCTGCTCGCGGCAGAGCCTTTATGGCTGGTTGTCACCAGCAAGGTTTTCGCACACTGGCTGACCAGCGGTCTGCCACTGGTACTGCTGTCGCCGCTGATGGGCTTGCAGTTCGGTCTCGAGGGTGATGAGATTGCCGTGCTGAGCGGGGCTCTGCTGCTGGGTACGCCGGTACTTAGCCTGATCGGTTCGATCGGCGCCGCACTGACGGTCGGTCTGCGCGCCGGCAGCGTGCTGTTGGCCTTGCTGGTGCTGCCGCTGTACATCCCCGTGCTGGTGTTTGGTGCAGCGGCGAGCGGCGCTTTTGCTTCTGGGCTTACGGTGACCCCGCATTTTTCGATCCTCGGCGCTTTATTGCTGGCCAGTATGGCGCTGGCGCCCCTGGCCACGGCGCTGGCTTTACGCATTTCGCTGGAGTAAGCGATTTCTTGAGTTAAACTTGATTTAAATCATGGAGATAGAATCTGCCCCTGTTCTATCGTGCCGCATCCGAAACCGTACATCGCAATGGCTTATGATGCCGGGGCCGTGACACCTGTCAGAAACTGAAATTCGCGACACTTATTCAAAAACCCGGTAACCGTCTTGGCTGCGATCAACTGGTTCAAGTTTTCTTCACCCCACAGCTTTTATCCGCTGGCCGGGCGCATGATGCCGTGGTTTCTGGCGGCATCGCTGTTGCTCTCGATCGTCGGTCTGTATGTGGCCTTTTTTGTGGCACCGACCGACTTTCAGCAGGGTGAGTCCTACCGCATCATTTTCATTCATGTGCCCGCAGCCTGGATGTCGATGTTCATCTATCTGGTGATGGCGGGGTGGGCCGGTGCCGGTCTGGTATTCAACACGCGACTGTCGGGGATGATGGCCAGGGCGCTGGCACCGACCGGAGCGATGTTCACTTTTCTCGCGCTGTGGACCGGCGCCTTGTGGGGTAAGCCGACATGGGGCACGTGGTGGGTCTGGGATGCGCGCCTGACTTCGGAATTGATCCTGCTTTTTCTGTATATCGGATTTCTGTCGCTGACCGCTGCCATCGAGGACGAGCGCCGTGCGGATCGCGCCGGCGCCGTGCTGGCGCTGGTCGGTGTGGTGAATATTCCGATCATCTATTTTTCGGTGGTGTGGTGGAACACGCTGCACCAGGGCGCGTCGGTCAGTCTGAAAAGCGCGCCGAAGATGGCGACGACGATGCTCATCGGCATGCTGCTGATGGCGCTGGCGTTCTGGATGTACAGCATCGCCGCGGCGCTGTTGAGGGTGCGCTCCATTATTCGCGAGCGTGAACCGCGCGCGGCAGCGGAGGTCTGAGCATCATGCAATGGGGCAGTTGGGCTGAATTCTGGGCGATGGGCGGTTACGGTCTCTATGTGTGGGGCTCGTTCGCTGTGACCCTGCTGTGCATGGCCGGTGAAATGGTGTCGCTGATCAGCACCGAACGGGCTGCGCGAAAGCACGATGGAGAAAAGGCATGAAGCCCCGCCACAAACGGTTTATCGCGATTGCGGCAGCACTGCTCGCGCTGGGCGGCGCCGTGGCGCTGGTGTTGAACGCTTTCCAAAGCAATCTGGTGTTCTTTTTCAGTCCTTCGCAGATTGCCAGCAAGGAGGCTCCGGTCGGCCGCAGTTTCCGTCTGGGCGGGCTGGTGCAGAACGGTAGTGTGGCCCGTGAAAAGGATGGCGTAACCGTTCGTTTTGCCGTGACCGATACCGCACATACGATACAGGTGGTCTACCGCGGCATCCTGCCGGACCTGTTCAGTGAAGGCAAAGGGGTTGTCGCGCAGGGAAAACTGGAGCCGGATGGCGTGTTCCGCGCCGAACAGGTGCTGGCCAAGCACGATGAAAACTACATGCCGCCCGAGGCGGCTGCTGCGCTCGAAAAAGCCCATGGAGGCAAGAAGCAATGATCCCGGAGCTCGGTCACTTTGCATTGATCATCGCGTTCTGCATGGCTTTGGCCGGCGGTCCGCTCGCGCTGCTCGGCGCGGCCGTAGGCAAACAAACCTGGATCGGTTTCGCGCGACCGGCTGCAAGGGGGCAGTGTCTGTTCGTAATGATTGCTTTTGCCGCGCTGACCTACGCCTTTGTCACCAACGACTTCTCGGTTGCCTATGTTGCCAATCATTCCAATACTTCATTGCCGCTGCAGTACCGGGTGGCGGCCGTGTGGGGCGGACACGAAGGCTCCCTGCTGCTGTGGTTACTGATGCTGTCGCTGTGGATGGTGGCGGTCAGTTTTTTCAGTGATCACCTGCCGGACACAATGAGCGCCCGCGTGCTCGGCGTGATGTCGCTGGTCAGCATCGGCTTCCTGGCATTTACGCTTTTTGCGTCCAATCCCTTCGAGCGGTTGTTCCCCGGCCCTGCCGAAGGACGCGACCTCAATCCCCTTCTGCAGGATCCGGGCATGGTGCTGCATCCGCCGATGCTGTATATGGGTTACGTTGGATTCTCCGTCGCATTCGCGTTTGCGATGGCAGCGCTGCTCAGCGGCAGGCTCGACGCGGCTTGGGCGCGTTGGTCGCGGCCGTGGACAACTGTGGCCTGGATGTTCCTGACCATCGGCATCGGTCTGGGCAGCTGGTGGGCTTACTATGAACTGGGCTGGGGCGGATGGTGGTTCTGGGACCCCGTGGAAAATGCGTCCTTTATGCCCTGGCTGGTCGGCACCGCGCTGATGCATTCGCTGGTTGTTACCGAAAAACGCGGCAGCTTCCGTATCTGGACCGTTCTGCTGGCGATCTGCGCTTTCTCGATGTCGCTGCTGGGCACATTCCTTGTGCGTTCCGGCGTACTGACTTCGGTTCATGCGTTCGCGACCGACCCCAAGCGCGGTATTTTCATCCTCGCTTTTCTGGTGCTGGTTGTTGGCGTATCGCTGGTGCTGTTCGCCTGGCGTGCGCCGACCGTTCGCGGCGGCGGCAGCTTCGATACGGTTTCACGGGAGTCACTGCTGCTGACTAATAACGTGCTGCTGATGGCGGCCGCCGGTTCAGTCATGCTGGGCACCCTGTATCCGTTGTTCCTTGACGCGCTGGGTCTCGGCAAACTGTCGGTCGGGCCGCCTTATTTTGAGGCGGTGTTCGTGCCGCTGATGACACCGGCGCTGTTCCTGATGGGTATTGCGCCGCTGGCGCGCTGGAAGCAGGCCGCCTTGCCCGAACTGATCAAGCGCGTGCGTTGGGCCTTCGGCATCAGCCTGGCGACGGCATTACTGCTGCCGTTTACGCTGGGCAGCTGGAAGCCGATGGTGGCCTTCGGTCTGTTGCTGGCAGTGTGGATCGTGGTCACCGCAGTGATCAATCTGCATGCACGACTGCACTCGGCCGTTGCCGGTTCGTGGCTGGCAAGGCTGCGCGTACAACCTGCCGGTTACTACGGCATGCTGCTGGCGCATTGTGGCGTTGCGGTATTTATCGTCGGCGTCACCCTGGTCAAGGGTTATGAATCCGAGCTGGATGTGCGCATGGGAATCGGCGAGAGCGTTGCGGCTGCCGGTTACGACATCCGTTTCGATGGTGTGAAGGATGTGCAGGGTCCGAATTACATCGCAGCCCGGGGCACGCTGACCGTAATCCGCAACGGCAAAACCCTGCTGACCCTTCACCCTGAGAGACGCATTTATCTTGCGCAGCGCATGCCGATGACCGAGGCGGCGATAGACCCTGGATTCACAAGGGATCTTTATGTTGCACTCGGTGAATCTGTTGGTGAAAACGCCTGGACCGTGCGTGTTTATGTCAAACCCTTTGTTGACTGGATCTGGGGCGGCTGTCTGTTGATGGCCCTCGGCGGACTGCTGGCCGTTGTCGACCGCCGATATCGTGTCGGCGCAATGGCGGCGAATGCGGCACCGGCAGCGGTCGCGGCTTAAGGGAAAAATCGTGGCACGTTATCTGGTTCCGTTGGGTATTTTTCTGGTGCTGGTGGTGTTTCTCGGCGTCGGGCTTGGCCTGAATCCGCGTCAGGTGCCATCGCCTTTGATTGACCGTCCCGCGCCGACGTTTGACCTGCCGCAGTTGCATGCGACGGACAAACGCATCAGTCCCGAAGCGCTGCGCGGTCAGGTCTGGTTGCTCAATGTCTGGGCTTCGTGGTGCGTGTCCTGCCGTCAGGAGCATCCCGTGCTGGTTGATCTGGCCAAAAGCGGTGTGGTGCCGATTTACGGTCTCAACTACAAGGATCAGCGTGAAGAAGCGCTGCGCTGGCTGGAGCAGTGGGGCGACCCTTACAAGCTGTCGATCATGGATCCGAAGGGCATGACCGGTATTGATTACGGTGTTTACGGTGTGCCCGAAACCTATGTCATCGACAAGACAGGCGTCATCCGCTACAAGCAGATCGGACCGCTGACGCCGGAAATCCTCCGCGACACCATCCTGCCGCTGGTGAAAAAACTCAATGCATAAAATTCTGCTGATGCTCTTGTGTCTTGCCGGCTGGTACGCGGGCCCTGCGACTGCGGCTGAGGCCAAAACCGTCAGCGAGGATCCTGCGCTGGAGCAGCGGGTGATGCAGATTTCCAATGAGCTGCGCTGCCTGGTATGCCAGAACCAGACCATCGCCGATTCGCATGCTGAACTGGCGATTGACCTGCGCAACCAGGTGCGAGAACAGCTCAAGCAGGGAAAGTCAGAGCAGGAAATTCTCGACTACATGGTCCAGCGTTACGGCGATTTCGTGCGTTACCGGCCGCCGGTGAAATTGCAGACCCTGGTGTTGTGGGTTGGCCCCTTCCTGCTGCTCGCGGGCGGGCTCTATGCGCTGCTCGGATTTCTGCGGCGCCGGCGCCAGTCACCTGAATTCAATACTGTTTCCCAGGCTCGTCTGGATGAGGCTTCACGCATCCTGAGCGGAAAAGAGAACCGGTAATGATGATGTTTGCTGTGGCGGCTGCACTGCTGCTTGCGTTGGCGATGCTGTTTGTGGTGCCGCCGCTGTTGCGTCGTCGTGCGGATTCCAGGTCTTCGGCGGGGCCTGATCTTGCGATTTTCCGCGATCAGCTTGCCGATCTGGAACGCGACCTTCAGTCCGGCACGCTGGCCGCTGACCGTTATGCGCAGGCGCGCAGCGAGCTGGAGCGCCGTCTGGCGGAAGAGCTGGAAGCCACCACCGAAGAAACCGTAGCAGGCGGTGAAAGCCGCGTCATCAGCGGTATCGTCATCGCCGCAGTGCCGCTGCTTGCGGTCGCGCTCTATCTGCTCATTGGCACACCACAGGTACTGGATCCGCAAGTGATGGCGGCTGAAGATGCCGCGCATTCAGTGACGGCGGAGCAGATCGAGCAGATGGTGAGCAAACTGGCGCAACGGCTGGAAAAGGAGCCCGATGATGCTGCCGGATGGAGCATGCTCGGCCGCTCCTATGCCGCGCTGGAACGATTCAAGGAAGCTGCCGATGCATTCGGCCGCGCCGCCAAACTGGTGCCCGGTGATGCGCAACTGCTGGCGGATTACGCGGATGCGCTGGGTATGGCACAGGGACGCAGCCTCAAAGGCGAACCGAGTCGCATCATTGCCCGGGCGCTGGCTGTTGATCCCGATCATTTCAAGTCGCTGGCTCTGGCCGGTACCGCAGCGTTTGAAATTCATGACTATGCAGCGGCCATCCGTCACTGGGAGCGGCTGACGCAAAAGATTCCGCCGGACAGCGAATTTGCACAGGCGATCGCATCGAGTCTTGCCGAAGCGCGACAGCTTGCCGGTAACAGCGCGCCGGCAGCCAAGGTCAAGCCGTCCGTGGCAGCGGTGGAGCCGGTGATTCGTGGCACGGTGCGATTAAGCCCGCAGCACGCGGCGAAGGTGTCGCCGGATGACACCGTGTTCGTGTTTGCACGAGCCATCAACGGCCCGCGTATTCCGCTGGCCGTCCGGCGCTTCCGCGCCGCGCAGTTGCCGGCGACCTTCGTGCTGGATCAATCTGCGGCGATGTCGCCCGAGATGACGCTCGCACAGTACAGTGAAGTCACCGTTGGCGCGCGGATTTCCAAATCAGGAAGCCCCGGTTCGAAAAGCGGTGACCTGGAAGGTTTCCGTCAGCCGGTCAAGGTCGGCGGATCGGCCAGCATCGAAATCGTCATCGACACCCTCGTTCCCTGAGCGAAACCGCACCAAAGATCAGCGTTTGCCGGTGTAGAAATCCGGCCAGCGCTCGAAGACTGCGGGCGCATCATCCTTGTAGATGTGACAGGAATTGATCTGGTAGGGCTTCTTGCTGACCGGTTTTCCGGCATTGCGCGCTTCACGCGCGCGCCCGGTAGCCTGAAAGGCGGTGGTGCCCAGCGGTCCCAGCAGTTCGACCAGATGCGTGCAGCCGAGCACTCCGCCGACACGCTCTGCAATTGCTTTGCGCCAGCCCGGTCCGATGGTCAGGCCGACCAGTTTTTTGAAATTGACCGTGATGCTGCCGCAGTGTTCATAGGGGCTGCTATCGGTGTGCGCCTCGACTTCATGAATTTTCAGATCGAGATCGATGGTCAGGCGCAGCCACATGTTGTGCACCGGATCACCCGGCTGGCGTTCGCGTCCGCCGTCGCGGCGTGAATGCACATAGGTTTTGGTGTCGACGAGATGACCCTCGATGTCCCACAGACCGTCATCGCGCTCATAACCTTTGCATTCGACGGCACGGGTATGTTTCAGCGTGCGGGGGGCGGGGGCGGGCAACGGCATGACACGGACTCCGGTTTCAGGGGTTTGTTGATGCTGCGGCGCGGCGGATTTCCAGTGCGGCGAGCACTTCGCGCTTGCGGGCCGGACTGTAGGTGGCCCAGTAGGTGATTTCGTCGAGCGTGCGGTGGCAGCCGATACACAGACCCTGCGCGTAATCCATCAGGCAGATGTGCACGCAGGGAGAGTCTTCCCGCTGGCTGGAAGGTTCGGTGTTCACGCTGCTTTGGCGCGGATGGCGCGGGCGACACGCGACAGCGTGGGCCGGCCGAGGAAATCGCAGATGTAATCGCCGGCGGCAATCAGCTTGTTCATGTCGATGCCGGTTTCGATGCCCAGTCCGTCCAGCAGATACAGCACGTCTTCGGTGGCGACATTGCCGGTGGCGCCTTTGGCATAAGGGCAGCCGCCCAGTCCTGACACCGAGCAATCGAAAGTGGCTACGCCGCACTCAAGCGCCGCGTACATATTGGTCAGTGCCTGACTGTAGGTGTCGTGAAAGTGGCCGGCCAGCCGTTCCACCGGAATATGTTTTGCGACGGACTCAATGACCCGGCGGGTTTTGCCGGCGGTGCCGGTGCCGATGGTGTCGCAGATGGTGATTTCATAACAGCCCATCGCGTCCAGGGCCTTTGCAACATGCACCACGACGGCCGGATCGACCTCACCTTCATACGGGCAGCCCAGGCAAACCGAAATATCGCCACGCACCCGCAAGCCGCGGGCGATGGCGGCCTGTGCTACGGCTTCAAAGCGCGCAAGGCCTTCGTCGATGCTGCAATTGGTATTGCGTTGTGAAAATTTTTCGCTGGCGGCACCGAACACTACGACTTCTTCAGCGCCTGCAGCGATGGCGCCTTCCAGGCCCTTCATATTGGGCACCAGCACCGGATAGTTGACGCCGGGCTTGCGGCGGATTCCTGCCATCACTTCGGCGTTATCCGCCATTTGCGGCACCCATTTCGGCGATACGAAGGCAGTCGCTTCGATCATCTTGAGACCGGCGTCCTGCAGACGGTGAATCAGTTCGATCTTCACGGCGGCAGGTACCGGCGTGGATTCGTTCTGCAGCCCGTCACGCGGGCCGACTTCAAGAATGCGTACGGTTTTCGGCAATGCCATAAGAATATCTCCGATCAGCCGGATACTTGCCCGGGTTCAGCCCTTTTTGCGTTTGCCGGCGGCCTTTTTTACGGCCTTGGGCGCTTCCGTCCACGACGGTTTGCGTTTTTCCAGGAACGCGCTCAGGCCTTCCTGTGCTTCGGGCGTGGCCCGCAGATCGGCGATTATCTTCGAGGTTTCGGCGACGATGCCGGGGCCGATTGGGCTGTGGGCGCTTTGCGGAATCAACTGCTTGATGGTTTGTACGGCACGCGGTCCGCTCGTATACAGCTGGCCGAGCATTTCGCCGACCCGCGTCGCCAGGCCCGGCTCTTCAACGATGTCGTGAACGAGGCCGGTGCGCCAGGCTTCCGCAGCATCGAATTCTTCACCCGAGAGCATGTAGCGCCGCGCCTGGCGTTCACCCATTGCGCTGATGACATAGGGGCTGATCATCGCCGGAATGATGCCGATTTTGACTTCGGAAAGGCGGAAGGTCGCCGTGCGCGTGGCAATGGCGATGTCACAGGCGGCGATGATGCCGCAGCCGCCGCCGCGCACGGCGCCGTGAACCGCAGCGACCGTGGGTTTGTTCAGTGTATACAAGGCGTGAAACATGCGCGCCGACTCGGTGGCATTGCGGTAGTTTTGCGTCTTGCTGAATGTTGCACTTTTGCGCATGTGCGCGATGTCGGCGCCGGCACAGAAGCTTTTGCCTGCACCGGCAATCACTACCGCGCGGATCGAATCATCCTGGGCTATCGCTTCCAGTACATCCGTCAGCGCAGCCACCATTTCCGGATCGAAGGCGTTATGCACTTCCGGGCGATTGAGGGTGACAGTGACGTTGCCGTAGTCATCGACCCGGGTCAGCACACGTGTGCCGGCTTTGGATTTGCTCATGATCTGTCCTCAATCGTAATCTGGGGTGGCCGGGCGGTCTGCTTGGGGCGCAGCACGCCGCTGTGTAAGCCGCGGCTATGCCGGTTACGGTTGATTATACGCATCGGCGTCATCACGGGCGCCGCGGTTTCCAAGGTGTGGATGGGGGCAGGCAGGAGCCCGTCGTGATCAAGTCACGGGTGATGAAGTGTGCGAGACCTTGCGCGTGATCGTTGCCGGTTTTCCAGTATCAGTTTGGCTACCAAGGCCCCTGAGCCAACCAGCGCTCGATCTGCGGCAGACGGTCCGAGCCCCAGAACGGTTCGCCGTCGATGACGAAATAGGGCGAGCCGAAAACGCCGCGTTCGACTGCGGCATCGACTTCGCTTTTCAGCCGCTCTTTGACCGCCGGATCGTTGAGGGCCTGCGCGACAGTTTCCTTGTCATGCCCCAGCTTGGCCGCGACATTGACAGTGATTTCCGGATTGGAGATGTCGCGGTCTTCGACGAAATAGGCGCGATACAGCGCCAGCGCCAACACTTTGGCGGAGGCCGGATCGCGGTCATGCAGCCAGTAGAAGGCGCGGCAGGGCGCCGGCGTGGCAACCGGAAATTTCGACGGCATCCTGAACGGCAGATCGAACCAGCGCGCCGAGCGTTTGAGATCGTGCGTGGCGTAACTGCCTTTGAGGGGGATGGTGGTCAGCGGTTGCTGGCCGGTGATCTTGAATACCGCGCCCAACAGGATCGGCCGCCAGATGGTGGTTCGACCATGTTTCGCCGCCAGCGCCTCGATCTGGGCGGCGGCGAAATAACCGTAAGGCGAGGAAAAGTCGAAATAGAAATCCAGGGGGCGGGTCATGTAATCCTCCTGATCGATACGATGGGTATTCTTGCCGTAAACGTAATATTACTGTATCTATTTGTTTTTATTGAGTTATTTTATAACGTTGACGTAAACGTAAATATTGCTGCGGCGCTATGTTCGGGGTGTTTTCGTGGCATCGCCATCGTTCAGCAGGCGTTGGCATTGTGTCGAGAAAAAGTTGATTTCATTGAGCATGACTTCGACGTCTTCGCGCTGCTGCTCGAGTTGCGCGCGACGGCGCTCCAGTTTGACGGCAAATTCTTCGAGCTGCCGGCGTTCGTCGTTGGCGAGGTCATACAGCTGGAACAGCTCGCGCAGTTCGCTGAGGGAAAACCCCAGGCGTTTGCCGCGCAGGGCCAGTTTGAGGCGGACGCGGTCGCGGTGGCTGTAAATACGGTTGATACCCTCGCGCATCGGGGTGACCAGCCCCTGATCCTCGTAATGACGCAGGGTCCGGGTGGTGACGCCGAATTCCCGGGCAAGCTCGCTGATGTTGTAGGTTTTGCTCATTGTGCCGTGCAGCAGGCGCGGGTAAGATGATCTTTGGATATGTATAACATTGCTCTTACGTAAACGTCAAACAAATCTTTACCTGAACAAGCTCTCTTAAACAGGACCTTATCGCGCAGCGGCGTATCGACTGCGCGATTTAAGAATTGAAAGCCCGACATGACCTCAAAACAGAAACCCCAGCCCGAAGCCCGGGCACTGGATCCCGCCGCGATGGCGAAGCTGTATGCCGATATCGCTGAAAAAAGCGGTGCCCTGATCAGCAAATTCATGACCCGCGCAGCGGGCCAAGGCATGCCGGAAATTAAGGACGAGCTGGGCATTGCCAAGGCCTTTTTTGATGCCTGGGGTCGGGTGTTCGCCGACCCAATGCGTATGGCCGAACTGCAGATGAAGCTGTGGCAGGACTATACGTCGTTGTGGCAGAACTCGATGCTGAAAATGATGGGGCAGCAAGCCGCACCGGTCGCCGAGCCGGGCAAGACCGACCGGCGTTTCCGTCACGATGACTGGGAAAACAATTTTCTCTATGACTGCGTCAAACAGTCCTACCTGATCGCTGCGCGACACCTGCATCACTCGCTGGCCAGCGTTGACGGACTGGACGACAAGACCGCCAAAAAAGTGGATTTTTATACCCGTCAGTACATCGACGCGTTGTCGCCGTCGAATTTCCTGATCACCAATCCGGAGGCGATGCGCGAAACCGTCAATTCCGGAGGCCAGAACCTGGTCAAGGGACTGAACAATCTGCTTGAGGATCTTTCGCGGGGAAATGGCGAACAGCTCAAGGTGCGCATGACCGACAGCGAGGCCTTCAGTCTCGGCGGCAATCTGGCCACGACCAAAGGCAAGGTGGTGTTCCAGAACGACATCATGCAGCTGATCCAGTACGAACCGCTGACCGACAAGGTCCATGCGACGCCGTTGCTGATCATCCCGCCGTGGATCAACAAGTTCTACATTCTCGACATGCGCGAAAACAATTCCTTCGTGCGCTGGGCGGTGGAGCAGGGCCACACGGTGTTCATCATTTCCTGGGTCAACCCCGACGAGACACTGGCCCACAAACGCTTTGATGACTATCTGACCGAAGGGTCGCTGGCCGCGCTCGACGTGATCCGTGACATCACCGGCGAAGCCAAGGCCAATGTGATTGGTTATTGCCTTGGCGGTACGCTGCTGGCCAGCACGCTGGCCTGGCTGGCGGCAAAGAAGCAGGAACGCATCAGCAGCGCGACCTTCTTCGTGACCATGATCGATTTCGAGCGTCCCGGCGAACTCGAGGTGTTCATCGACGAGCAACAGGTCAGCGCGCTGGAAAAGAAAATGGATAAGCGCGGTTACCTCGAAGGATCGGAGATGGCGACCACCTTCAACATGCTGCGGGCCAACGATCTGATCTGGTCATTCGTCGTCAACAATTACCTGATGGGCCGCGATCCCTTCCCCTTCGATTTGTTGCACTGGAACGGCGATTCGACGCGGATGCCGGCGGCGATGCACAGTTTCTATCTGCGCAACATGTACCTGAAAAACCTGTTGCGCAAACCGGGTGCGCTGACCATTGCCGGCATCCCGATCGACATTACGCAGGCGAAAACCCCGGCGTATTTCATCTCGACGGTGGAGGATCACATCGCACCGTGGCAGTCCACCTACGCCGGCGCACGGCTGCTCAAGGGTCCGGTGCGGTTCGTGCTCGGCGGGTCGGGTCACATCGCCGGCATCATCAATCCGCCGGCTGCCAACAAATACGGTTATTGGACCAATAAAAAACTGCCGGAGCAGCCTGATGAATGGCTGTCCAGCGCCACCCAGCATGCGGGTTCCTGGTGGACGGATTGGGCGCAATGGGTGGGCGTTCACGCCGGGGCCCAGCTTGAGCCGCGCGTGCCGGGTAAGGGCAAATACAAGGCGCTCGAGGACGCCCCGGGTTCCTATGTGAAACGGCGCATTGGATAATCCGGCTTTAACCCGAAGTTGAGGCTGTGATGACTTTTCAGAATCTGCTGCTGGAGCAGCCCGAGCCGGGCCTGTATTTGCTGACGCTGAACCGTCCGCAGGCTTTGAACGCCCTCAACGCTGCCACCCTGGCTGAACTGACGCGAGCCATTGCGCAGGTGGCCGGCGATGCCGGCGCCCGCGTATTGCTGGTCACCGGCGCGGGTGAAAAGGCCTTTGTCGCAGGTGCTGATATCACGGAAATGCAGGGGCTCAGCGCCGAACAGGCGCTGGATTTTTCAATGGCCGGCATGCACGTGATGCATGCCCTGGAAGCCTTGCCGGTACCGGTGATCGCGCTGGTCAACGGTTATGCCCTGGGCGGCGGCTGCGAACTGGCGATGGCCTGCGACTGGATCATCGCTTCCGACCGCGCCGTTTTCGGGCAGCCCGAAGTCAATCTGGGCATCCCGCCAGGATTCGGCGGCACCCAGCGCTTGAGCCGGCTGGTCGGTCGTGCGCGGGCGCTGGAACTGGTGACGACGGCGCGCCAGGTCAGAGCCGACGAGGCTTTGGCGATCGGTCTGGTGACGCAGGTAGTCGCCGCGGCCGAACTGCGCGAGGCGGGATTGGTCGTTGCGCGCAGCATTGCGGCAAAGGGACCCGTCGCAGTGCGTTTGGCCAAGCAGGCCGTGCAACGCGGCCAGGACCTGGATCTGGCCAATGCCTGCGTTTACGAGACCAGCCTGTTTGCACTGGCCTTTGCCACGGCAGACCAGAAGGAAGGCATGCGCGCGTTTGTCGAAAAACGCGCGCCCCGGTTCCGCGGCGAATAGCGTCGCAGCACCGTGGCATATTGCTGCAGCGCATCACCGCAGCCACTTCTTTTTACTCCCGATTGCGGCCGAGATTGCGCCGGAGATTTTCAGGGCTGAAGTTATAATTACTCATCCCATCTCCATGCCGATTCGGGCACCATAAGCGCCCGATTGTCTTGAGAAAACTGCCCCAAAAAGGTATTGCCCATGGACATGCACGACCTCCAGCGAGATCTGGATCCCGAGGAGACACGCGAGTGGATGGAAGCCCTCCAATCGGTGCTCGAGCGCGAAGGCCCGGACCGCGCCAATTTTTTGCTGGAACAACTGGTCAACGAAGCGCGCCGCGCCGGGGCCTACATTCCGTATAACGCGAATACCGCGTACCTGAATACCATCCCCCCCGATCGTGAAGAACGTTCGCCAGGCGATGCCGTGCTCGAAGAAAAAATCCGCGCCCTGGTGCGCTGGAACGCCATGGCCACGGTGATTCGCGCGAATAAGGAATCATCGGAACTCGGCGGGCATATCGCCAGCTTCGCTTCCGCTGCAACGCTCTACGACATCGGCTTCAATCATTTTTTCCGCGCCGCCAATGAAAAATTCCTCGGTGATCTGGTGTATATCCAGGGCCACTCGGCGCCCGGCGTTTACGCCCGCGCCTATCTGGAAGGCCGCATTACCGAAGACCAGTTGAGCAACTTCCGCCAGGAGGTTGACGGCAAGGGATTGTCTTCCTATCCGCACCCGTGGTTGATGCCGGATTTCTGGCAGTTCCCGACGGTATCGATGGGCCTTGGCCCGCTGATGGCGATTTATCAGGCGCGTTTCATGCGCTACCTGAAAGACCGCGGCCAGATCGAAGGCCAGGGCCGCAAGGTCTGGGCCTTCATGGGCGACGGCGAGATGGACGAACCGGAATCGCTGGGCGCGATTTCGCTGGCCGGCCGCGAGAAACTCGACAACCTGGTGTTTGTGATTAACTGCAATCTGCAGCGGCTCGATGGACCGGTGCGCGGCAACGGCAAGATCATCCAGGAACTCGAATCCGACTTCCGCGGTTCGGGCTGGAACGTGATCAAGGTGATCTGGGGTTCGTACTGGGATCCGCTGCTGCAGAAGGACAAGTCGGGCATTCTGCTCAAGCGCATGGAAGAATGCGTCGACGGCGAATACCAGACCTTCAAGGCGCAGGACGGCGCCTTTGTGCGCAAGCATTTCTTCGGCAAGTACCCTGAGCTGGCGGACCTGGTATCGAATATGTCCGATGACGACATCTGGCGCCTGAACCGTGGCGGCCATGATCCGCACAAGGTTTTCGCGGCTTACGCTGCAGCAATGAAACACACAGGTCAGCCGACGGTGATTCTGGCGAAGACCGTCAAGGGTTACGGCATGGGCGAGGCCGGCGAAGGCCAGAACATCACCCACCAGCAGAAAAAAATGGGCACTGCCTCGATCCGCGCCTTCCGCGACCGTTTCAGCGTGCCGATTCCGGATGACCAGCTGGAAGACGTGCCGTTCTACAAACCCGCTGAAGATTCGCCGGAAATGAAATACCTGCGCGAGCGCATTGCCGCGATGGGTGGTTCGCTGCCGTCGCGCAAGCGCAAGGTCGAGCCGCTGGAAGTGCCGGCGCTGTCGGCGTTCGAGGCGCAGCTGAAAAGCAGCGAGGACCGCGAATTCTCAACGACGATGGCTTTTGTGCGGATTCTCAACACCATCATCCGCGACAAGAAAATCGGTAAACGTGTCGTGCCCATCGTGCCCGACGAATCGCGTACCTTCGGTATGGAAGGTATGTTCCGTCAGCTCGGCATCTATTCCCACGTCGGCCAGCTCTATACACCGCAGGATGCCGATCAGCTGATGTTCTACAAGGAAGACAAGGGCGGCCAGATCCTGCAGGAAGGCATCAATGAGGCCGGCGCGATGTCGTCGTGGATTGCCGCGGCAACGTCGTATGCGAACAACGCGCAGATGATGATCCCGTTCTACATCTTCTATTCGATGTTCGGTTTCCAGCGCATCGGCGATCTGGCCTGGGCGGCGGGCGATCTGCGCGCGCGCGGCTTCCTGCTCGGCGGCACCGCCGGCCGCACCACGCTGAACGGTGAGGGCCTGCAGCATGAAGACGGCCACAGCCACATTCTGGCTTCGACCATTCCGAACTGTGTGACCTACGACCCGACTTTCGCCTATGAAGTCGCGGTCATCATTCAGGACGGCCTGCGGCGGATGTACCAGGAACAGGAAGACGTGTTCTATTACATCACCGTGATGAACGAGAATTACACCCACCCGGCGATGCCCGCCGGTGCGGAAAAAGGCATTCTCAAGGGCATGTATCTGCTGCAAGAGGGCAAAGCCAAGAAAAACCAGCCCAAGGTGCAGTTGCTGGGCAGCGGCACCATCCTGCGCGAAGTCATCGCGGGCGCCGAACTGCTGGAAAAGGATTTCGGCATTACCGCCGACATCTGGAGCGTCACCAGTTTCAACGAGCTGCGCCGCGACGGCCTTGATGTGCAGCGCTGGAACCTGCTGCATCCCGAAGCCGAGCCGAAGCTGAGTCACATTGAAACCTGCCTCAATGATCGCAGCGGTCCGATCATTGCGGCGACTGATTACATGAAAATCTTTGCGGACCAGGTGCGCGCCTTCCTGCCGCGGCGCAATTTCACCGCGCTGGGCACCGACGGTTTCGGCCGTTCCGACACGCGCCGCAAGCTGCGCCAGTTCTTTGAAGTCGATCGGCGTTATGTCGCGGTGGCAGCGATGAAGGCGCTGGCCGACGAGGAAAAGCTGCCGCAGAAAGCCGTTGCCGATGCCATCGTCAAATACGGCATCGATCCCGACAAACCGAATCCGGCAACCGTATAACGCAGGCGAGCTCCGCACATGGCAAACGCAATCGAAGTCAAAGTTCCGGATATCGGCGATTTCAAGAATATTCCGGTGATCGAGATCCTGGTCAAGCCGGGTGACACCGTGCGCGCTGAAGATCCGCTGGTGACCTTGGAGTCCGACAAGGCGACGATGGAAGTGCCATCGCCGGCAGCCGGCACCGTCAAGGAAATCCGTATCAAGGTCGGTGACAAGGTGTCTGAAGGTGCATTGGTGCTGATGCTGGAAGCCGGTGCTGAAGCCCCGGCTGCAGCGGCCAAGGCTGCACCTGCAGCACCTGTTGCTCCGGTCGCCGCCGCAGCACAACCGGCCAAGCCTGCTGCCGTAGCGGCGGCGAAACCGGCACCTGCCGCGGCTCCCGCAGTTGTCCCCGTGAATGAGGCCGGCTTCGGCAAGGCCCATGCAAGCCCGTCGGTGCGCCGTTTTGCGCGTGAACTGGGTGTCGATCTGCCCCGAGTCAAGGGTTCCGGTCCCAAGGACCGTGTGACCAAGGAAGACGTGCAGGCGTTTGTCAAAACGGAACTGTCGAAACCGCGCGGCGCCGAAGGTGGCGGCGGGCTCGGCTTCAATCTGCCGCCGATGCAGCCGGTTGATTTTGCCAAGTTCGGTCCGGTCACCACGCAACCGCTGTCGCGCATCAAGAAACTGTCCGGCGGATTCCTGCATCGCAACTGGGTGAGTATCCCCCATGTCACGCAGCACGATGAGGCCGATATCACCGAGCTGGAAGCGTTCCGCAAAACCCAGTCGGACGAGGCCAAGAAAAGCGGCATCAAGTTCACGATGCTCGGTTTCCTGATGAAGGCCGCGGTTGTCGCACTAAAGCAGTTCCCGGAATTCAATGCTTCGCTGTCACCGGATGGTGAGAGCCTGGTGCTGAAAAACTATTTCCACATCGGTGTTGCCGTCGATACCCCCGGCGGACTGGTGGTGCCGGTGATCCGCGACGTCGACAAGAAGGGCCTGCTGGAAATCGCCAAGGAGCTGGGCGAACTCAGCGGCCGCATGCGTAACGGCAAAATTTCCCCGGCAGATCTGCAGGGTGGCTGCTTCTCGATTTCCAGTCTCGGTGGCATCGGCGGCACGTTCTTCACGCCGATCATCAACGCGCCGGAAGTGGCCATTCTCGGTGTCGGCAAGGCGGTGATGAAACCGGTGTGGAACGGCAAGGAATTCGTGCCGCGTCTAATGCTGCCGCTGTCGCTGTCCTATGATCATCGCGTGATCGACGGTGCGTTGGGTGCACGGTTCAGTACGTATCTGACTACGGTGCTGTCCGATATCCGCCGGCTGGTGCTCTGAGCGTGCGTGCAGAATACTGAGCGTCTTTTGAATTCCCGGACCTTCGTCACGCAGCATCGCGGCGCTTACTGAATGGCCGCCCCGATCGGCATTCTGGGCGGCACTTTCGATCCCATTCACTACGGTCATCTGCGGCTGGCGCAGGAAGTGGCAGACAAACTGCGTCTCGCCGAAGTGCGGTTTTTGCCCAGCGGCACGCCGCCGCACCGCTCATCGCCGGGCGCACCCGCGGAAGACCGGCTGGCGATGGTGCAACTCGCGGTGACCGGCAATTCGCTGTTTACCGTCGATCCGCGCGAAACGCTGCGGACGGGCCCCGGTTATACGGTGGATACTCTGACGGCCATGCGCGCCGAGGTCGGTCCCGCGCAATCGCTGGTGCTATTGCTGGGGGCAGATGCTTTTCTGGAACTGGCGACCTGGAGCCGCTGGCACCAGCTGCTCACGCTGACCCATGTTGCCGTGGCCTATCGTCCCGGTTTTCCGGTGGATACCTGGCAGTCGCGGATGCCGCAACCGCTGGCCGCGGAATACGACAAACGGCTGATGCGCCAGCCGCTGGGTGTGCATACGGCGCCGGCTGGCGGCATTGTCGTGGTACCGATTGCCGCACTGGATATTTCGGCAACGCTGATCCGCGACGCGATACTGACGGGAAGCAATCCGCGCTACCTGTTGCCGGAAGAAATAATCAAATATATTCAAGAACATGACTTATATATTGGACAATGATGGGACCTGAAAAACTTGCCAAAATCGCCGTTGCCGCCCTCGAGGACATCAAGGGCCGCGACATCGTCGTGTTCAACGTCAAGAAAATGACCGCGCTATTCGACAAGGTGATCATCGTCAGCGGTGATTCCAACCGGCAGCTGCGCGCGCTGGCCAATAATGTTTGCGAGGAAGTCAAAAAAGCCGGCGGCAGCGTGCTGAGTACCGAAGGTGAGCAGACCGGCGAGTGGGTGCTGGTCGACCTCGGTGCGGTGATCGTGCATGTGATGCAGCCGGCAATCCGGCAGTACTACAACCTCGAAGAAATCTGGGGTTCATCGCAGCCCAAGCCTCGTAAAACCGTTGCCCGCAAAACGCCGGCCGCCAAAACAGCGGGCCGCGCCGCGAAGTGAAGCTGGCTATACTCGCGGTCGGTCATCGCATGCCGGCGTGGGTGAAAGAGGCGTTCGCGGAGTATGCGAAACGCATGCCGCGCGAAATGCCGCTGCAGCTGAAAGAACTCAAGCCCGCGCAGCGCAGCAATGCGACCGGCGATACCCCGCGGTGGTTGAAAACCGAGGCCGAACACATCGAGGCCGCACTTCCTCAGGGAGTGCTGAGGGTAGTGCTGGACGAACGCGGCCGGAGTTTTCCAACTCGCACCCTGGCCGATCATCTCGAACGCTGGCGTAACGACGGTCGTGACATTTCCTTTGTCATCGGTGGTGCCGATGGGCTGGACGAGTCAATCAAGTCGCACGCGGATCTGCTGTGGTCGCTGTCGCCGCTGACGCTGCCGCACGGGCTGGTCCGCGTGGTGCTGGCCGAGCAGCTATACCGGGCGTCGTCGCTGCTCTCAGGTCATCCCTATCACCGTGACTGATTGGCGCAGAGACATCTTCCGATGAACGACAGATCCATCTATCTGGCTTCACAAAGTCCGCGCCGTCGCGAACTGTTGCGGCAGATCGGCGTAGCCTTCGAGCTGATCCCGCTGCGCGAGGGACCCGGCTGCGATGCCGATATCGACGAGACGCCGCATCATGGAGAAAACGCCGACGACTATGTACTCCGGGTGACCGGCGACAAGGCGCGGGCAGCAGCCAGAATCATTGCCGCTCGGCGCGTGCTGCCGCTGCCGGTACTGGTGGCTGATACGACCGTGGTTTGTGACGATGACATTCTCGGCAAGCCGGCGAGTGCGGATGAGGCTGCGCACATGCTGGGCCGGCTGGCGGGGCGTGCGCATCGCGTGCTGACCGCAGTCGCTGTTGCCACAGAAGACCGGATGGAGACCCGGGTGTCGGAATCACAGGTCTGGTTTCGCCCGCTGGATGCCGCAGAAATACGCCGTTATGTCGCCATCGGCGAATCGCATGACAAGGCCGGCGCTTACGCGGTGCAGGGCCTGGCGGCCGCCTTCATCACCCGTATCGACGGCAGCTATTCCGGTATCATGGGACTCCCACTCGCAGAAACTGCGGAGCTGCTGCGCAGCTACGGCATCAGCATTCCCTGAGATTCGCCATGAGCGAAGACATACTGATCAACGTCACACCGCAGGAAACACGGGTTGCCGTCATTGAGCACGGCGTGACCCAGGAATTGCATATCGAGCGGGCCTCGGCGCGCGGCTTCGTCGGCAATATCTATATGGGCAAGGTGGTACGCGTGCTGCCCGGCATGCAGTCCGCCTTTGTCGATATCGGCGGCGAACGCGCCGCTTTTCTTCATGTGGCCGACATATGGGGCAATCGCGTCAACGGCGAACCGGGTCTGCCGATCGAGCGTCTGCTCAATGAAGGTCAGAGCCTGATGGTGCAGGTGATCAAGGACCCGATCGGCACCAAGGGCGCGCGGCTGTCGACGCAAATCAGCATCGCCGGTCGCTTGCTGGTCTATCTGCCGCAGGAATCGCATATCGGCATCTCGCAGCGCATTGAAGACGAAGAAGAACGCGTGCATCTGCGCGAGAAGCTGCAGCAGCTGATGCCGCCCGATGAAAAAGGCGGATTCATCATCCGCACCATGGCTGAAGCCGCTTCCGACCGCGAACTGGCTTCCGACGTCGAATACCTGCGCAAACTCTGGCGAGACATCCAGGCGCAGGCGCGCAAGTCAGCGCCGCTGGCATTGCTCTATCAGGATCTCAATCTCAGCCTGCGCGTGCTGCGTGACTTCGCGCATGAGGATACCGGGCGGATTTACGTTGATTCCAATGAAACCCATCAGGCGATGAGCCATTTTGCGCGGCAGTTTACCCCTAATGTGGTGCCACGGCTGGCGCATTACCAGGGCGAACGTCCGCTGTTCGACCTGCACAATGTCGAGGACGATATCGAGCGAGCACTGGCACGGCGGGTCGACCTCAAATCCGGCGGCTACCTGATCATTGACCAGACGGAAGCGCTGACCACGGTCGACGTCAATACCGGCGGCTTTGTCGGGGGGCGCACTTTTGACGACACGATTTTCAAAACCAATCTCGAGGCGGCGCAGGTCATCGCGCGCCAGCTGCGCCTGCGCAACCTGGGCGGTATTGTCATCATCGATTTCATCGACATGGATACCGAGGAGCACCGTAACGCCGTGCTCAATGAATTCCGCAAGGCGCTGGCGCGTGATCGCACGCGGATGACCATCAACGGTTTCACCCAGCTCGGGCTGGTGGAGATGACGCGCAAGCGCACGCGCGAGAGTCTTGCGCACATCCTCTGCGAATCCTGCCCGACCTGTGCCGGGCGCGGGGCGCTGAAGACGGCCCAGACCGTGTGTTATGAAGTGCTGCGCGAACTGCTGCGCGAATCACGCCAGTTCGACGCGCGCGAATTCCGCATCCTTGCCTCGCAACAGGTTGTCGACATGTTCCTTGACGAGGAATCGCACAATCTGGCGATGCTCTCGGATTTCATCGGAAAACCGATTTCGCTACAGGTGGAGTCGGCCTACAATCAGGAACAGTTCGACATCGTTCTGATGTAACGCGTCCGTTCTGTTTCAAGGCGAGCCATGGCCCTTCCCGCACAATCGCAGGTCCGCAACAGCGCCTTGCCGCGCGCCGGCGCCGACTTGCGCCAGTTTGCCGAGCAGATGTTCGCGCGTGCGGCCGGCGCACCGCTGGTTGGCGGCAACGCCGTCCGCGTACTGCGAGATGCCGGCGAAAACTATCCAGCATGGTTGTCGGCGATTGCCGGTGCACGGCAATCTATCCTGTTTGAAAACTACATTCTTGCCGACGACAGAACCGGTCGCGAATTTGTCGCGGCCATGACCGAGCGTGCGCTTGCCGGTGTTGCCGTACGCCTGATTTATGACTGGATGGGTGCGCTGGGCATCGGTACGCAGCGCCTGCTGCAGCCGTTGATCGAGGCCGGCGGACAGGTGCGCTGTTTCAACAGGCCGCGCTTTGACAGCCCCTTCGGCTGGCTGACGCGGGACCACCGCAAGATGGTCGCCGTGGACAGCGAGGTCGGTTATGTCACCGGACTCTGTGTCAGTGACAAGTGGCTCGGTGACGCGCAACGCGGCATTGCGCCCTGGCGTGATACCGGCATCGAGATTCGCGGTCCCGTGATTGCCGATATTGAACGGGCGTTTGCACAGACCTGGGCTGCAACCGGAGAGGGCGCGCTGGATGTGCTGCCGGTCACGGCTCCGCCGGCGGGTGATGCCATGCTGCGTGTTCTCGCTTCGGAGCCCAATATCGCCGGACTCTACCGCCTGGACCAGATGATCGCCGCACTGGCGCGCGAGACGCTGTGGCTGACCGACGCCTATTTTGTCGGTATTGCGCCTTATGTGCAGGCGCTGCGGGCCGCGGCTTACGACGGCGTCGATGTGCGGCTCTTGGTACCAGGCACCAGCGACATCCCTTTTGTCGGACAGGTTTCGCGTTCGGGTTACCGGCCGCTGCTCGAAGCGGGTATCCGCGTGTTCGAGTGGAACGGCGCCATGCTGCATGCGAAGACCGCTGTGGCCGACGGGCGCTGGGCACGGGTCGGTTCCACCAACCTGAATATCGCCAGCTGGATCGGCAACTACGAACTGGACATCGCCATCGAGGACCAGAGCTGTGCGGGCGAGATGCAGCAGATGTACGAAGAGGATCTCGGCTATGCCACGGAAATCGTGCTCGGCCCGAGACATCGCGTCAGTCATTCCAGCCCCCGGGCCAGGCTGGGCACAGCCGGATCCGGCGGCCGCGCTTCGCGTGCGGCGGCGGGGGCGTTGCGTATCGGTAATACCGTCGGCGCGGCGTTCAGCAACCGTCGCATGCTGGGACCGGCTGAATCCGGGACGATGCTCAGTGCTGCACTCGGATTTCTCGGATTGGCTGCCATCGCATTGCTGCTGCCGCTGGCGTTGACGGTGCCGCTGGCCCTGCTGGCCTTTTGGATCGGCCTGACTCTGCTGGTAAGAGCCTGGAGGGTGCGCAAAGGCGGTTCCGAAGAAGACCGCTGACCGGCCGTCTTTATTCTTCGGGCAGTGCGGCGGCACGCGCAGCGAGGGCGGCATCCGCAGGCTGAATTTCCACCACCTTGCGTCGCGAGGTTGAACCGGAGCGGATTTTCAGCACGGATCTTGGGAGATCCAGGGCGTCTGACAGCCAGACAAGAAGCGCGGTATTGGCCTTGTCGTCAAGCGCCGGTGCGGCAATACGCACTTTCAGCGCATCGCTGTGCAGACCGGCAGCACCGGTCGATTTGGCGTTGGGTTGGGCGTGGATTTGCAGCGTCAGGCGCGCGCTTTCAGCGTGAAAGCGCAGCCATCCTTCGTTCATCGCAGCAGGCGCAGCGCGACGGATTCCAGCCATGCAATGGGCAGCATCAGCATCAGCTGGCAGGCCACCATCAGAAACAACGGGGACAGATCGACGTTACCGATCGGCGGAATATTCCGGCGGAACATGCGCAGAAAGGGGCGTGTCATGGCATCAAGCAGCGGTGCAAACGGGCTGCCGGGATTGATCCATGACAGCACGGCCTGCAGCAGCGTCGAGAACAGCACGACGTAGACCAGCATTTGCAGCACGGCAACCGCAGCCACTGCGGCAATGCCGACCAGCGCCATGCCGATTTCGGCGCCGAAGCGAAAACCGCGGACCTGCAGCACGATCAGCCATTCCAGCAGCTGCATCAACCAGGCCAGCAGCAGCGTCGGCAGGTCGATACCCCACAAGCCGGGCAGTACGCGGCGCGCAGGGCGCACCATGAAATCCGTCAATGCATTGACAAAATCCGCGAGCGGATTGCGATAGGGCGCACGCACCCACTGCAGATAAAAACGCAGCAGCAGGGTCAGTGTCAGCAGGCCGAACACGACCTGCACGATGAAAATCAGTGCATTGCCCAGCATGTCTTCCGCAGCCCCCGGTCCTTGATCTCTAGTCTTT
>Ga0222713_10000995_pt1 | contig 32392 bp, 39 predicted proteins | sample C33_649DmetaG_FD_165061 | JGI IMG/M metagenome (GOLD analysis project Ga0222713, IMG submission 165061) | Estuarine water microbial communities from San Francisco Bay, California, United States - C33_649D | ecosystem: Environmental > Aquatic > Marine > Unclassified | place: USA: California... | reverse complement strand
ATTAAATTTTTTAAATCTTTAATTAAAGAATCAACATCCTTATCTTGTGTCTGTACGCCTGTGTCTGTGCCTGCGTCTGTGCCTGCGTCTGTGCCTGCGTCTGTGCCTGCGTCTGTGCCTGCGTCTTTTACTATTTTTTCTGCTTCTATTGCTCCTATTTCTTTTGCATCATTTTTTAATTTGATTAATGCATATTTTAATTTGTTAAATCCAATTTTATTTCTTCCGTCTTCTGGCAATGTATTTATTGTTTCTAATAGTTTTTCTGCTTTTTGTACTACTTCTGCTGCTTTTACTGCTACTACATCTTTTAGTACATCTTGTAGTTTATTTAAATCTAAAGGTCGCGTGATGAAGTTCTCAATGTTCGATATTGCGACCATTTCTTTTTTCATATGTTCTAATGTAGATACAAAATCTGTTGTGTTTTGTTCACCTAGGATTTCATCTACTTCTACTTCATTTAGGTATGTTGATGCTTCATCTACTATTTTTACTGTAAAATCTGCTGCTTCTTTTATTTCTATTAACGCTTCTTCCACATTACCGGATCCTCCTCCTATTTTTTTTTTGGGTTTTTTGAGAAGTTTTTTAGTAATTGCTACATAGTCGCCTTTTAACATTACATATTCTTTTTTTGAACCCTTTTTATTCCATATTGAACGTAATCTATTATCGATATAGACTTTTTTACTAGTTCTTCTATAAAGATCTTTAGTATTATGCATTAATTGATTTATTCTATTTATAAAGAATATAATAAAAAAACAAGTAATCATTTAAGCCTTCTGCTTACTAGCACTTGGTGGGAAATGATGAGAAATAAGTCTTTGAAGAATAAAATAATTGATTTCTTCTCCATCTTTCACATTTAGAATGGCTTTTAGTTTTGCATCAGGAATAATAAAACGACGGTTGTCTGGTTTATTTAGATTATGTTCTTTTACATATGCATTGATAAATCTTGTAATATCAGTACGAGACTTCTCGGTGCCGTAAGGTACGCCGATAAAGTCGCAAAGTTCATTTGAGATCTTGTTAGGTTTTGCAAAACCAGATGGTGAGTTCTTTGCATTCTGTCTTTTCTTCTGTACCTTATCGATGATTTTTTGTTGCTTATCATATTCTTTTCCTAGGAGTTTAATAAGGTTTTGAACTTCTTTGAAGTGAACAGTCAGGTTATTTACCTTGTCAACAAGAGAATTAAGAATATTTTCACCAGTCTTATCTGCTTTATCATCGATTGTATCAGTGACTGGCACGACTGGTGTAGCTAGCGCGACTGACGCGACTGACGTTACAGGTACAGGTACATTGGGGGCAACCGTTGTCTTTACAGGTACTGCAGAAACAACAGGTGTATTTTGGGCAACAGCTTTAACTGACTTTTTCATAGCAACAGGCATCTTTTATCAACAATTCTTTATGATTACATTATCATTATATATCCTTATATCATTTTCAAAATGTCTACTATATTTTTCTTATGGCTTTCGTCAAGATTTTTCCATTCTTTTTCTTGAATATTTATTATATTCAAATAAATGATTAAATTTCCCCCAAAAATACCTTTTTTCTTATATACTATATTTTTCAAATTAAAGGGGTTAATAACTATTTCAAGAATTCCTGAATCTATATATTCTATACTTTTTCTACAACCAATTAAATATTCAAGCCATGTGATATGAATATGTTTAATCAAATCTATCCGCCCATCATCATTAACAATATGATTATAATCATTACATAAATTGCTTATAGTATTGTCAATTTTCATATTAATAATTATCTCATGTTCTTGATCACAATCATCAATGTATTGCCTAGTTACAATAGGATATTCTTTTCTACAATATATATTTAAAAATACAGGGTCGTCAATACCTTTTAATATAAGTCGTAACTTTTTACTAGACTTTTTATACAAATCGTAATAACTAACTGGTAAATTTATAGTGTGCTTGATTGTTTCAATATTATTTGGGTGATAATATTTTTTTGTATGAAATTTGTTTTTAAAAAAGAACCCTGCTACATCATTCAATGTATTTTTCAAAAATTCTTTATTCTTAAGCATATCAATAGTACTTTCCCAAAAATGTATATCTAAGTTTTTGTATATATCAAAATCATCTTCTAAATTATCAAAATCATAAACATTACCTTCAAAAACCCATTTATTATTAAAATTAGATTTGTAATCTTCAAAACCATCATTTATTCTTAGAAGTTTTCCATATTTATCAAGATCTTCCAAAGCGACTTTGTAAGCAATACTAGCTTGTTTGAATTTATCTATTTTCAGTGCTTTTTCATCATTATTTTGAATATTATTTAATTTATCAGGATGACACTCTAGAGCTATTTTTTTGTATTTTTGCTTTATATCTTCTCTTGTATAATCTCCTATTTTATCAATATCAAGTTCTAATACTGTACAAATATTCATAATATAAAGAACTAAATAATCTTTATGTCAATACATAAGGTTGATGTAATATGTAAGTAATAATAAATGTCTTATTGGAAACAAATAGAGACAGTTTTTCCAGATATAATAAAAAGAAATCAAAAATATCAAAATATAATAAATCATGTTGGGTTATGTAATCAAAACATTTTATTATATGTATATACCGGGTTTCCATTAGACTTATTTATAAATGAAATATTAAAGCATATATTTAATATAAAAATAATAAATAAAACACGTCATACGTGGAATAGATCAGTCATATATAATGAAAACCAATTTTTTTTTGAAATAGATTTGTTAAATCCAGAAAATCCAAAAGACCTAAGCTGTATTTCAGCTTTTATATTGCATATAATTCAAACAAAAAATATAGGTGAACATAAACATTTTATCATAATCAAACACGTAGAACTACTTGCCGACAAATTCTACGAATTTAGAATTCTTCTTGAAAGATATTCACAAAATGTCATATTTATGTGTACAACTCATTCTATATCAAAAATAGAAGCACCTATTATAAGTCGCTTTACAATGTTTAGGATACCATTATTCACATATGAAGAAATACAAATAATTTTCAGAGATGATCTTAAAATAGGATTAAATTCACATCTAGTAGAAATCAAGACACGTGATATTATCAAGGCTATTTTCATCGCAGAAATAGAATTACAAGAATCAATGAAAATAGAGAATATAAATTCTAATAAATCAAATAATGTAAATAAAATAACAACCAAGGATTTTTGTATTTATAACTTCCCACCATTATATGAATTTATAAGAACATTTGATAAATCTATAGATAATTTAGAGAATATTCGTGATCTTTCGTATAAATGTTGTCAATATAATGTATCAATTCTCAAATTAATAGAAGATTTCATAAAAATAATAGATGATGATGAATTGTGTTTTTTTAAAATAAAATATCCTCGCATACCAAAAAAACAAATTCATACTGTAAACCATGAATTAAAGACAATGATTATAAAAATAGGCGCTGAAATAGATTATTTATTATGTCAGACAAACAGATGCAAGGAACCTATATATATAGAACACTTGTTATGTCAAGTTCTAATATAAATAACTATATCGGCGGTTCATCCAATATAGTTCTATTTTTATTATTTCCAATCATAAAAACATACCTTTCTGTGAAATGAATATTTTCTTTTTCAAAATGAAAATTTTTATATATATGTTCAGAGTTTATGAATGTATCACAGGTATATTTTTTATCATATATTATAGATAAATAAATTTTACTAATTTTATGTACAAGTTTATCCAAACAATAGTTATATAATTGGGAACCTCCTATAATAAATACATTTTCTATATTATCGTTTTGTTCAACAAAATCAATTGCATCTTCAATACAATTTTTAACAATAACACCGTGATTATTACAATCGTTATATGTTTGAATATAATCAGCATTTGAAATTACAACATTTGTTCTATTTTTCAAGGGACCATCTGGTAGAGAATACCATGTATTTTTACCCATAATTACACAGTTTTTTTTATTTCCTATTGTAATTTTTCTAAAATATTGCAATTCTTCAGGAATATTCCAGCACATTTTGTTATTGAACCCTAAACCATATTCTGTACTTGTTGCTACAATGATATTAATATTCTTCATTTACATAAATTATAATATGTATATTTTATATCATTTACACCAATTAAAAAGATAAACATAACAAATAAATTTAATTATTTTTTATCATTTCAGTGTTTGATAATTTCAGGTCCTTGTAAAGGTTAATAAAATAGCTGATAGATACAATATGTACGTGTATAATATCTTGATTAGATTTTAACTTTAGTGTTCTGTTGAAACATTTTTCGACATCTCCATTTCTATAGAAAATAATGGAATTTTTATTATCATATGTTGTGTAAATATTTTCAATATGACTACTGTAATTTGAAATAATTCTATTCTTATTATAGTAACTGTGATTATTTCTTAATATAGCATATAATGAAGTACTACTGCTTTTTGGAACATATGATGATAACGATATTAAAGAAATAAAACCATATAATTGATTTATCATACTAAATAATATAATTAAGTGGATATAGACACGATTTGACATCATTGTAAAATACATGACAATGATATATATATATATTATATATTTTATATATTTATGGTGATATTTTATGGTAAATATCATTCATATTATTATATACACGGTCTCTATATTCTTCAATTTTTTCATCATTATTAGGTTCAATCATATCGCCAATTCTAATATTAATTTTATAGTTATTGACGAGGAACAATTTTAAACATGAATGTAATATTGATTCACCATTATCATAATTATGATTTAAAGAATCGTCTTCATATTTTATTACAAGAGGCAAAATTGGGAATTTTCCAGCAAAAGCACCCGTACTTTTAAATTCAGTAATATTTCCAGGAACGGCAGGTGTGTCTCCAGAGCCTGGAGCGACAAATAAGACATGACCACCAGGTGTTCTACTTTCTACATGATCTATGATTTGTTTGGTTGTTTCACCTTTACGAATGAAAACACTTTTTGTTTTTTTGTAAAATTTATCGTTACATCCTAACATATCGTAAAATTGCATCTTTATCATTAAATATGATGATCTTGGAAATGTACCACTAAGCATAAAACCATCTATTAATGTTGTATGATTAAATACTACGATAAATTTCTTATCACTATAAACATATTGTAAATATTTAACCATATCTTCAAATGATATATCAATATTAAGATAAAGTAATGAAAGAAGTATTTTACCGCAAATTAAAAAATATGATTGAATAGCAAATTCATCTTCAGAATATATAACTAATTGTGCTAAAATGCATAATACTAAAATAAATAATATGAAACGTAATGGTGTAGATACATAGTGAAAAAATGTATATATCTTTGATAGAACCGACATATATACACCTTTATATAAAAAATATAACATTTACTCTTTATACTTTTTTATACATAATTGAACTTTCATATTCTTATAAAACCTGCATATTTTTTTCAAGAATGCAAATTTAATATAATCATCAATTAAAATATTTACAAAATTGATAACAATATCTTTTGTAAGATCGTATTCTTTTGAAAAACTATTTTTTTTATTACATATTTTATCAATATTATCATATGAAATATTTTCAAATTTATATGTTTTTTCACAGATAATATTGTTGGAATTATTTATATTAGATAAACCTTGTAATATTTTTTTTCCTTCTAAATTGTAATCAACATATGTATTCATAATATTACATTCTACTTTTTCAAAACCCGAAATTTCTTTAAACTCGACAATAAAAACAATTGATAATTTATCTAAAAATGGAATTAAGGGTATATCTTTGCAATTTTTAACCTTTATAAAAAAGCAAATTAGAAATCTATCTTTATATAATATTATATTTTCTTCTATATAAAATGTTACATCATCGCAAACGCACATATTTTGAAATATATTAAAAAAGTCATTATTATACTTTTTCAATAGTGTTTTTTTATAAGATACTTCAATAATTATTTTCTGTTTCTCTATACTTTTAGATATTATAGTACATTTTGTAAATAATTTTTTTATGAATGCATCAGATATTATATCAATATATACATCCTTAATATTTTTATTAATAACTATCATAATCATATAGTAATGTTAATTTTCTATATGGTTTTTATACATAAGTGTTGAATATCTAGGAATATCAAGATTATAGTATTCCTTTCTTGCATATTTTTTATCTCTAATCCATAGTCTAATAATATAAAAAAACTTTTTGGGACTAATAGAAATTCCATTGATATTATTGCATACATCATCTTTTAAACCAACATTTTCACCAATTACATTTGCTATACAACTGAACCATTTTGCATCCAAATCTTCTGGCATAACTTTAAAAGAGAAACATCCACCATTTTGATTAAGTTTATCTTCATATCTTGGCATTATATCTAATCTCATTATAAAAAACATACCCTTTGCAAAGAGTTCACGAAATGCCATAAAATAATTGACAAAATCATCTACAGTTGAAATATTTCCAATAATTTTATAGCTGTTGTTATCCCATTCTATATCATACGGATCGTGAAAATATATACACCACGTATCATTAAGGAAATTATTTGTTAGTGACATGTATTAAATATAGCGAAATAATTCTTATATAAAAAGAGTTATTTTTTAACAAATGTCAACTAATATAAGTAACATACGGGTGTGGTTTTATTAAATATATTTAATATATTAAATATATATCAAAAGTATCATTATATCAATAAGGAAGCAATATAAAGATAAGTTTGTATTATTAATATAAATCAAAAGTATGTACCAAACTAGTATAAGAAATAAGAAAAAACACACCAAATTTAATAAGGATAAAGATCTTAATTATTCTATTAATTCAGATTTTGAAGAATATGCTTATGTTATTAAGTTGTTAGGAAATTGTAGAGCAAAAGTTATATGTAATAGTGGTATTGAAGCAATTGGAATTATTAGAGGGTCTTTACGTAGATTTAATAAAAGGATCCTTATAGAAAATGGAGACATTGTTGTAATATCAAAAAGAGATTTTCAAGACAATAAAGTTGATATTGTTCACAAATTCAATATTGACCAATGCCAATCCTTAATTAAAGATAAAACATTATCTGATATTTTGATAAATTCTTATTATAATAGAAGCAATCATTCAAATGATGATAAACATGAAGTGAATAAATCATATATAACTTTCGATAATATATCAGATGAATCTGACAATGATATTGAAGGGCATTCCTATAAAGATACAGATGAAATTAGTAGTGAAAATATAGATGATATATAAATAAGAAAACATATATTGATAATTACATGATAAATATGAAAAAAATGATTTGTATATAACTAAATTATATAGCATTATAAATGACTTCAGTTAATTTTATTGATAGTATGCAATATCAAAAAAAAATTAGAGATCTTGAAGAGCAAGTTGAAAACCTCAAAAAGACCCTTCAAATTGAAAGAGAAGAATACAAGGATGTATATAAACGGGTTAATTGTGATATGTTGAACAGTAGTAACTTTGTTAACGAAGAATACTATATAGAGTCACAATATATTCATTCTCTAAAACAACAAATTATAAATTTAATCAATCATAATGATACTCTTAAATCTAAAAATAGAGAGCTTATTGAAATAGTTGACAATCTAAATAATATTACATAAAAATATTACATAAAAATAATAAAGTTATAATAATTTGTTTTCAAGTTTGAAACCTATTTCTTATTCTTGGTGATACAACTATTATTATCATAGGTTTTTGGCATAAACGAATGTAAACTACCTTGATTATCTATAAAACACTCTCTTTGCAATCTTTTACTATACTTAAAATCAACCTTTGATATTTTTGTATGATCAATTAATGTTGCAATTAAAGTCTGTAAAGGTGCGTCGCCCCATCTACAATAAAATATATTTCCATTTTTATCAATTTTATCAACAATATCCTGTACCTCCACCGAATTCCAAAATGTTGTTTTAATGATGCAAAAGTTATTATAATACATAATAGGCATACTAAGATCAACGTCGTCCTTATCATAATCATAACCTTTCAATATTTTGAACAATTCTTTGAAATTTTGAAAATATGGCATTTTTGAATCAAGTTTATGATCAACAAACATTTCATTTATTTTGTCTAATTTGTTTGGAAATATATTGGTAAATAAATCCTTCATTTCATAATTACACATACTACAATCAATGTGAATTATATTAGACATGTAATTTATATCTCGCGTCTTTGCTAAATCCATTAAGTCGATATTAATAGGTTCTTCAATAATACTATCATCGTCTAATCTCATTACATATTCATAATCTTTCATATATTTAATAAAGTTCTTAATCCAGAAATAACACATAGATCTATATTTAGCATTTCTCCAATAAGGAACTGGTTGAAGCTCTATTGATTTTTGCATTTTTTCATTATCAATATGTGTTGGTATTGTAAAATCATCAATGTCTAATTTTTTGAAACTAACTAACGATCTACATTCATCTCTAATACTTCTTAATATTTCTTCTTGCGACTTAATATCATAATCTCCTTCGTGTAAAATAATTACAGGGTATTTATACTTTGCGTTAAAATTCTTAAACAAAAAATAAAGACTAGTTTTTAAATATATTTTTCGTTCTATATTATTCTGCGTTAAAACAAATATTGCTCCCTTATTCATCTCATATATATGTATAATGTGAAAGTATCTTTTATATATTCTTTAAGAGTTCAATTTTTTCACAAGATCATTATTATTATTAGTAAGTATCACGTTATTCTCTTCGATTTTATTTGCACCATACATATAATAATAGTTATATAATTTGAATGCAGATAAATCATATTCGCATATTGCTTCATTAAAAAATGCAAAGCTAAACAATGTAATATCACATCCACCATTTTCATTTATTATAAATGAGTTACTATCAATAATAATTGCATCATTTACTTTGGTTCTATTAAAATTGTATATTAAGTTGTTGATATGTATTGTTACAATATCATTATTTAAAATAAGTGCTATAAATGTCATATCATTTTTGAAAATAGAGTTATTTATATTATAAATATGAAAAATATCTTTACCAATTTTTATTTCCATATTATATACTTTAGTATCAAGAAGTTGGTTGAAAAACTCTAATTCGTTTTTAAAAGTTAAGTTTTTATTACACAGTTCATTTTTTTTACAAGTCGATATATATTCATTATCTTTCTTCATATTTTCTTTTTCATAAAAATAATAATTGTTATGAATATTGATATTTTCTCTTAATTTTTTTTGTATCATTTTACAGTCTTTATCTTCATTACATTTTTCATTTATTTCTGATAATTTTAAAGCATCTCGATTTTTTATCAATATATATATATCATTATTTATTTCATGCTTTTTTTTTGTATCTGTATCAAAAAAATGTGTTGGTTTACATTTCAACTCAAAAAGATAATTATATTCATTCTGAAAATCTTTAATATTCATCATATATAATAATGATATAGCATTGATATTTTTGTTTTTTTCATCTATTTCAGGTCCTTTAATAGAAACATCCTTTATATTATAACCCTTGATTACAGGGTTTAAAGCAAATGTTTCTTTTTGAATTGATTTATTTATTGAAACATATTTATTATTATTATCGGATTTCCATGATGTATTTGATATATTAGATTGAATATATGATGATATTAAAATTATCAAATTTTGTTTTTTAAGAAGTTTATAAATTGTAAAATCATTTATTATATCTTTAGAACAATTTTGAACTGCAGATATTTTCTCATTAACATTATTATTTTCTTCTATAGATTTAGACATATCACTTTTAATTGCTGACTGCTGTTTAGATTGATCCTCTTCTTTATTTTTTATAGAAAATGACTCGTAATCTTTGAGAAAATATTTATAAATCAAGGTTTTATAAGAAATTATATTTAAAATAATAAATATACCCAATAAAAAACCTATGATATATATAATACTCTTAATCATATAAACACTCTATTATAACTATAAAAAAAAAGATATAAGAAATATTATTATATAGTTTATTATAAGAATTACATATGAGCACAAATGAAACTTTTACACCAGATAATGTAGAAGATTTTGAAAAAAGTGTAAAGAACGTCGACTTTTTATCATTTATTAACAATATGCAACAAAATGCATCTATTATATCTTCGATGTCAAAAAAAAAGAAGCATAAAAAAAGTAGAAATTTTACAATTAAGGAAGTAGACGAGGTTGATAATTCTGAAGATAATAAAGATGAAAATATTCCACTCGATGATGAAGACGATGATGAAGACGATGATGAAGACGATGATGAAGACGATGATGAAGACGATGATGAAGACGATGATGAAGACGATGATGACGATGATGACGATGATGAAGATGACGATGATGACGATGACATCAATAATAAACCATCATCCTTATCAGAAGAGGGTCTTTGGAATGTTTTAAGCAACTTTTTTACCGACGAAGAGGGAAATAATATTGCAACATCTATGTCAAATATAGCTTATGAACTTCACAAGATAAATAAATTTTTGAAGACAAAATAATATCAATAATTACCATTATTTTACATATAATTATATGAAATATACCAAGATGTTATTATGATATGAAAAGCATTAGTTAATGAAATATATGATCTTTTTTGGTAATTGTAATAGATAAAAACATAAACGATTTATATAATAAAGAACTGCGTATCAACTAAAAAATACTTTTTATTATGATATTATAGATACAAATAATGTCATCAGAAGATAATGTAAACCAAGTTATATTAGATAATAAGGATAATATTGAACTATTAAACACATTTTCCAAAGAGTTTTTTTCAATGAATAATATAATAAATGAAAAAATATCAGCTATATCAACAAAAATTGATTTTCTCATAGAAGATGAAAGAAAAAAAGATAACATTCTGAATATTTTAGAGTCAAAAATAACAGCTATAGAATTAGGTAATGTGCTAAAACAATTAGTTGAACAAAGAGTTATATTAAATAACAAATATAACGACCTTAATTCAATAATAATAAATAATAACAAAAAAATCGAATTAATATCAAATACCATTAAAGATAATAAACAAATCATAGATAGTGTCTATAAAATAGTTGGTATACTTGATGAAAATATAAATACCATTAATACAACCATTGATACAAGACAAATGTAGATATGTTTACATATAACCATTCCATAATTTTTTTTCTAGTTTTATATTATTACCAAATTCATCTTTTAAATATAATCCGAATTTTCCTATATGTATATATTTAGTCTTACCATCAATTACAACTGCTTTTGGTAAAGATTTAATAAAATATACGTCTGTATGTTTTAAATCATCTACAGATATATTTTTCCACTTTAAATATGATTCGATATTTGTATATTTATTAGTATCTTTGTGATAATAACAATATCCATATTTGGTTTTTATTATACCTGTTTCGTATTGCACTATATTCTTATTTTTTATTTCTGTATTTGATAATTTACTTAACGTTTCACAAATTTTTGAATATAAATTATCAAGTATGGATTTTTTTGTATTTTTTTTACATATAATATTGTCTAAATCTTGCTCCATATTTGATGTGAATTTCAAGTCACATAAGTATGGTGTTATTTCAAACAAATATTTAATAATATCAAGACCTAAATTAGTAGGTAATAAAAGATCTTTTTGTTTCCCGCCAAGTTGTATTTTTTTAATACACGATACTGTATTTGAAGTCTTAACAAAACATTCTAATTCGAACATTTGTTGTGGATTACATCCTAATGTAACATATTTTTTCTCAAGTAATTTATCAACAATTGATGCGTATGTTGAAGGGCGGCCAATCCCTTCATTTTCTAGTTCTTTTATTAATTGGACTTCGTTATACATAGATGGTATATTGTCTATAGTTCCATTTGATATATATTCCTTCACAAAACAATCGTTTGATTTTATTATATTTATAAAATCATGATAATTATCATTTTTATGATTGTAAACCAATAGAAATCCTTCGTATATTAGGAATGATTTAGTAGATTTAAAAACGTTTTTAATATCATCTCTTGTAAATACCAAATTAATATCTGTATATTCTGCATCAACCATTAATGAAGCAATTGTTCTTTTCCATATCATTTCATATAATTTACCATGTCTTGGCGTATATGCTTGAAAAGAATTTTCTGCATCTATGGATTTTGGATTTGTTATTCTAATTGCTTCATGAGCTTCTTGAGCATTTACAATCTTTGTTTTATAATTCCTATATTTTGCATATTCTTCACCAAATTGTTCTTTTATGCTATTAATAATCATTTTCTTTGCTTCTTGTGATATATGTGTAGAATCTGTCCTCATATATGTTATAAGACCATTTTCATATAAATCTTGAGCTAACTTCATTGTTGTCTTGGTATTAAATTTATATTTATTATATGCATCTTGTTGCATTGTTGTTGTTGTATAAGGGGGTGGAGGGCTGGTTTTTCTTTTATTTATATCATATTCTATACAATATTTGATATTTATATTCATATTGTCTAAAACGTTTTTTACATCATTTACATTATAAAGTTTAAAGATTTCTTTATATTGAAACATTGTAGCTTTTAAGATTATGTCGTCAATATGGAAAATTCCTTCAATAATCCAATAAGGTATAATTTCTTTGTTCAATAATTTATTTCTTTGATTTATACAGACAATTAATCCTGCTATTTGAACTCTTCCTGCACTTAAATAATTTTGATTAAATTTAGACCATAATATAGGCGATATCTTATATCCTATTAATCTATCAACAATACGTCTAGTTTCTTGTGCATATACTTTATCCATATCTATCTGTGTTGGGTTATTTATAGCTTCAAATACAGCATTTTTCGTAATTTCATTAAATGTTATTCTATAGCATTTTTTATTTTTTATTAAATCATCAATACTGTTTTTCAAATGAATGGCTATAGCCTCTCCTTCGAGATCAGGGTCAGATGCAATATAAACAATATCGACACCTTTTGTTAATTGTCTTATATTGCTAATAATTTTTTTATTTGTAGGGATATAATTCGCCGTCCAATCATTTATATCTATACCAAGATTATCATTTGGTAAATTACATATATGCCCTGATGAAAATGTAACTGTTATATTAGGATCATTTAAATATTTTTTTATTGTCTTTGTTTTTGTATAACTTTCAACTATGATAAGAGACTTCATTACAGGTATATTATATACATATAAATATCAGTTTTTATGTGCAAATTATATAACACTCAAAAATAATAATTTGATATAATATTAGAAAGATATATGGATAAAACCAAAAAAAATGTATATAAATTAAAAAATGGTATTAAAGTTATAATAATTCCATTGAATACATCTTTAACACATATTTCTATTAGTCTATTATTGGGAGAAAATCACGAGACAAAAACTACTATTGGTATTACCCATTTTATGGAACATCTTATATCAATGATGACATCTGAAAAATACCCAGATTATAATTATATTAAAACAGAATTGGCAAAACGTAGCGCAAATTCAAATGCATATGTAAGTAATTATGAAACAAAAATATACATAACAGGATTTTATAAGGACTTTGAGTTTTTTATAGACCTTCTTTCAAATACAATTAAAGATTTTAAACTTGATGAAAAAATAGCAGTTACAGAAAAAAACGCTGTGATACAAGAAATTAGAAATATAATTGCAGATAATCAATATATATTTGATTATCAAATTAATAAATATTTGTTTCCAAAGTATGCATACCAATATGATTACATCGAACATATTAAATTTATCAAAAAATATGATATAAGTAAAATAATTGATTTTATCAATAATCATGTAATAATTCAAAATATGGTAATATCAGTGTCATGTCCGAATAATAGTTTAATCAAAACACAGAAAATAATAAACAAATATTTTGATAATATTAAAAATAAATCTCACAAAAGAGCAAAAATCATATATCCTATATATCATCATAAAAACAAACAATTACATATAGTTGCTGTAAAAAACTCACAACATAATGCTAATTCATTTATTAGATTATATGTATGTAAAAAAATAGAATATTTATCAAATGAATATTTATGTCTTATTCTTCTTAAGGAAATATTATTTAATTTTGATACTGGTGTTTTTTATAATACATTACGAAAAGAATATGGACTAATTTATAATATTGATTTAAATTTCAATTTTGATAGACATAACCCTAAATCTTCACATTATTATATCCATACTAGCACAGAGTATAACAATATTCCAAATGTTATATATTTAATATTAGAAATTATTAAAAATTACTCGATAACAGACGATGATATACAAAATGCACGAAACAGCATACTTTTTAAATATGAAAAAATGAAGTTTCACAATCTCACATCATATAATAAACATTATGAACAGTTATTATTACATAACAAACCAATTATAGAATTATCTTCTATATGCAAAAAATATCAAAATATGAAGAATTCTCTCGTAAGACGTTTTTTTCAAAAAATGAAGGATGATATTCTAAATCATGGTATATTGTTTTACTATTCAAATAAAATTATGAATAAAGCAATCCGTTTAAAACTATCGAATAATTATAAATATAAATTACATAAAATTGAAAAATAAAAAATTATATAAGATAAAAGGATGGACCCGTTTTATTTTTACATCTATGTTCTTGTTATTGTTACGACAACTGTAATGTTTACCATATCGAGATGTTATTTTAAAATATATACATTTGATATATTCTTCTATCCAAACGAAAATTACAATATTCTAGAAAGCAAAATATTTTTGATATTCCATATTTTAATCAATTTTTTGTTAGGATTACTATTTGGTTTCAATGTAATATATGGTATGTTTTTAAAAATAATGCTTTTCGAAGTTTACTTATATTTTACCGAATATTGTGATATTTTTAAAACAGCAAAATTTTCTAATCTTGTTACAGTTGTTATATTATCACTATTTAGTTATATTATTGGATGTATATTTTCTAAGAGCTTTAATGTAATCATATCAGCATAAAAAAATATTTTTTTTGGTTTTTTATTTATGAAGTTTTGGGTTTTTTAATTACAAAGATCAGCAATCTTCGATTTAATTATTTTTGATGTTTGCAAGAAGTTGATAGGGTTTCTATAAGGACACTTGAAAACAAATTCTCTGTCAATATTGTCAATATCACCTTCATTTTCGAACATATCTTCGCGATTTTGTATTTGGTACTCTATATATTTCATAAGACAGCTTTCGTGTAACTCAGAGCTACAAATTAATTTTTCTTTACCTGATGAACTGTCCGTCTTTTTGTTGTAAAATGTTATTTTTCTAGACTTTTTGTTAAAACGACTACAACATATACAACATTCAGATTTTTTATCACGCTTCTTGATTTCTGTAATTTCGAAGGGAAGGTCTTTTATAGTCCATACTGGTCTCTTCGATAACATCTTTTGTATACGTTTAAATGCATATTTATTGTATTTAAAACTTCCTGTGAAATATCTTCCTAACATGGATCCGAGACAAAAGTTTGTTTCAAAGTTGACTATATCTAGCATAATCTTAGATGAAACCTTCATTCTTTCTAAATCAGTCAGTTTGTCGATTGGCGTTCCAGTACATGTTGAAAGCATCTTACCGTGTTTTGTCATGATGAATGAATTACATAACATATCAAGCGTTTTAAACGGTGGTAACATATCTTCTTTTTGCGGCATTACAATATCGATATTTAATATAATCTCATGTCCGCAAAATACAAATGGAATATATCCAAGATTTATGTTAAATGTAAGCCTTCTTACGCTCTTGATTGGAAGCATGTAATACTGTGTGTCTGTATTAATAAGCTCAATTAACGTATGGCTCATAGCATTACCGATACTAAACTTCATTTGATTTAGTATACTTGTTATAAAATTTATAGCATCTGCGTCGTTTGAGAATGACACATCCATATCTTCAGGATTTAATGTTCTCGAAGCCGTTTCTGGGTGATATTCAGGGTTCCAGAATTTGTTAATGTCCGTCCTGTCTGATTGGTTTTGGTAATATAGTTTTTTGTAATGATCTGAAATAATTTCATCACGTACCATCCCGCCAAAGATTATACCATTATGCTTGAATGCATGCGTCTTGAAAACACCTAAAATTACACGTTTTACCCTTTCAGGAATGATATCAACTTTTTTTAAGTAATTTTTCTTAAGAAAACCAGACATGATAATTATTATCTAGTAAATATTTAGTTTCTTTGATATTTCTATAAGATGTCTTTTTTGCGCGTATGTAATCAAATACATATATAACATATCATTTTTTTCATATTTGTAAAAAAAATAGAACAAAATTTATCCAACATCATTTTCTAATTTAATTCTAGCATATTCTCTCATTACATCTTCAGCATTTGCTATAGGTAATAAGTGGTCTTTAGCACCATAAAAATTGGGATCTTGACGAGAGCTTCTATTTATTAAAGTTCGCAATGCATTTATGTTCTTTAATTCATATCTAATATGAGTAGTTGTATTATTAGCGTCTGTAAGACTAAAGAATATTGAAGATATTATTTTATCTCTACCATTAGGCATATAAAAACTGTTAGGATACAAAAAAGTAACCGAAAATACACCTGAAGATAAAATAATATGCTTATTAGGTGTATTTTCAAAAGCAATATCTGCGCAAGGAAATGGAAGACCAGACCCTGAGTAATTTGTCATTCTATCTATAGGATTTGGCGCAATAAGTAATAGTTTTTTATATCTTTCAGGGTTTTTAATATTTCCAGACACATATATTTCTGAATAGTTATTAAAGTCTATTTTACAATATAAAATTTCATCATCAAATATCATTATTAATAATTACTTCTATAATTTACATATACAATTATTTAACATAAAAATAATATAGTGGAAAAATTAATAAAGTCTAGTGCTTGTACCCAAACCATTAGGGTTTACTTCTATTTTTTCACAACCTATAGAAGAACATTTGACAATATATTGTTGAGGATACATTGTACCAGCGTCATTAAATGGTCGTGTGCACGGTGCACATGGGGCCAAATTTTGCAAAGACTGCAATCTACTTCTTTCCATAATCATATCTGCATTTTCTTGTAAAAACATTCGACTTTCATAACTGCTTTTCATCATATTTTTTGAAGCGACATCATTAAATAGCTCAGCGTTTACTTGGCATCGAGGTCTATAATCTGTAAAAGATCTTCCGTCAGACATTTTAATAGGACAGTGCGGAATAGGTTCTTTGGAATCACAACAACTCATCTTATATCTAATCATTAATAATATTTTTTATTTGTTACATTCTAATATTTTTGAAATTAATTGAGATTTAGTTCCATCTGCACTGATATTTAACTGTATGCAAACATTTTTTAGCTTATCTAAGTTCATCTTTGAAAGTTTTTTTTGATTGAATTTATCATCAGAACTTAAAGTAAATTCAGAAACTATTGATGTATTATCCGCATCAATATCTGTTCTATCAATAATATTAATAATATCATCTTTTTCAATAGCCTCCTCTATTTTTTTATCTAAATCAATATTTCCAAAAGAGATCTCAATTTCATCATCTTGTTCTATATCATCTTCGTATTTTTCAACAATTCTCACTGTAGTGTGTTCCGGTTGTTGTTTTATTAGATCATCATTATGGTCATCATCCGAAGATAATGGGAATGAACATATACCTACTGTTTTACACGCTTCTTTAGAAATTGCGTCGCTAAAAATTTCATTCATTACAATATTAGAACGTTCTAAATTTTTAGACATAGAACTTTCTCTACTTTCTTTCTTCATTAAATTAACTCTTTTTTCTAAAATAAAAAAGTTACCTTCTAATATCGTTAGTTTTCTCCATAGAAACATTACTAAAAATATAAGAAGAGCTAATATACTTAAATTTATATAGATAGGGTCGAATAAAAAGCTGTACATATTTACTTATTAAAATCGCTACATATTTTGTTTTTCATTTTAATCGCATTCTCAATAACTATGCTTGGAAATTCTTTAATATCCAATAATTCAATAGCTATACATAAGTATGAGTGTCCTCTTCTTATTTTATATGGAAAATGAAATCCTTTATTTGCATTTTCACTTATTTGAATTGCATCTACTGATAAATTAATAAACTTATCGGGATAAAGTTGTTCTAAAACAACTAATTTATGAAAATGTGTTGTAATAATTAATGATATACCAGATAAAGTACTCAAATATTCTACAACTGCATATGCGGTGGCCATACCTTCAGTAGGAGGTGTTGAATGCATAGGTTCGTCCATCAAGAAAAGACCTTTCTTATTTTCGCTCGATAATACTTGTGCTTTTTGAATCATATTAAGACAGTATTCTGCTTCTGCTTCAAAATACGACTTAGATCCGAGAATATCAGATACGCGCATAAATGAATTAATAGTATCATATAATATGAGATTTGACTTTGTACTATATGTAATACCAAATGTTTGACCTAATATAATATTTGCTAATATAGTTTTCACATATGTAGTTTTTCCTCCAGCATTTGGTCCTGTAATTATTATATTTTTATGTAGATTGATGGGGTTACTTATTTGTTTATCTGATAAAATAGGATTTTTAGCATCCCAAATAATTGATTTGTCATTTACATATGATACTTTTGACCATTCGCTTGTTAAAAATAATTTATGAATAGAATCTATTACATCTACCGCATAAATTGTTTTTAATAAATGTGATATTTTATTCTTAAGAACATCATCCTTCCATAACTGGTATATATCACTCATAGAATTATTAATTTTTAGATCATCGAAAGTTTCATTTATATTAAAATAAGGTTCTATAATATTTTTTGGTATATTTTTGAGGATATGTTGTGCATGTTTTACAAAATTTAAAAGCCCACTCATTTTTTCATGCAATTTTTGCTTTGTATTATACAAAAATGCAGCAATTTCAAATGTTTGATACATATTATAAAGATATACACTTATGTATAGAAAAATTGTAATAAATTTAGTAATATCAGCCCTCAAGTTATCAGTTGTTTGTATAGAGAGTTTCATAATATTCCAAAATATCTCAAGATATGTTTGAAAAGATATATTCATACCAAGATATCTATTTAAATAGTAGTACGGTGCAAAAAAAGTGCTCAATGGATACATTATTGATGTCAAAGGTATCATATAAATTTTATATAAGTGATAAATATCGAGAAGCTGTTCTATATAATTTATGTAACTAATTATAAATGATGATGGAAATAATATTTCAATTGAAGCATTATCCTTTATTTCATCTGCAATTTGATATATCCATAATATATCGTTTTCATATTCTTTTAAAATTTCAATATCTGGTTCAAAATTTATAAATATATTTTGTCTTTTATTTAATAGTTCAATATCATTTATAGGATGTTTTATAAGTTTGTCCATCAATATTTTACTACCAGATAAAATTGGTAAATTTGTAACCCATTTGTCTATATGAGTATCTTTGTAAACATCTTCTGAAATATCTATTTTGTTTCCAGAAATAATGTCATCATTAATTATTTTATTTAATATGATGTCTTTCTTTGCTTCATTAAAATCTAATATTTTTTTTATATCTTCTATTGTTTCTACGTCCATTTTATTATAACAAATGTATAAAAAAATGATATAAAATCTCGCAGCTATCTAATATGTATAATGGAAGATATAATTATTAACCACAAAGGATTATTATATGTTATCGTAAAAGATCAATTTGAGACTTTAGAAGATGCATACCAAAGAGGGTGGTTTATTATCAATAACAAGTCTAATTACGAAAATAATAATAAATTGATATCTATGTCATTTATTAATAATTATAAAAAAAAGGGTATGAAATGGGGGGATAGTACATAGATTAATGCATATTCTTAACTGTTCTCTTTGGTTTTGGGCTTGTTGGTCTCTTCGCGTGTAAACTAAAACGTTTTGATACAGTTACCTTCTTAGGTTTGGGGCTAGAAGGTCTTTTTGCCTGCTTATGTATATTAGAGCTCTTTGGTACTGTTGGTTTCTTTTGAATTCCACGAGCTTTACGTCCACCATTTTGGTCTAAATCATAATTTTGGTCAGATGAGTTTGATTGTTTATTTTTCACATTATCAAATTTATCATATATTTGTGCGTCAACTTGTTGTTGGTCTTGTTGTTGGTCTTGTTGTTGGTCTTGTTTTTCGCCTCCGAAAAACCTACCTTTTTTGCCGTTTGTGCTTTTTTTGCCTTGGTTTTTTTTGTTTTTATAAAAAGCTAACTTTGATCCTAGTAAAAACAGAGATGCAAGGAAAGGTGAAAGATCGATACCTCCATTTTTCATTTGTTTTTTAATTTTTTTTAGGGAAGTTATGGTTTCTTTAGCTATATTTTCATTGTGTTTATATGAGGATATAGTATCAGGAGTATGATGAGATTTAGCGCGGGGTTTAGAAGGTGATTTAGCGTGAGGCTTGGAAGGAGATTTAGCGCGGGGCTTGGAAGGAGATTTAGCGCGGGGCTTGGAAGGAGATTTAGCGCGGGGCTTGGAAGATCTTGGTCTTCTACCTCTTACACCGTATCTAATACCTCCTACTTGTTCCATATTTTTTTCCATTTCTTTTTCCATTTCTTGTTCCATTTCTTGTTCAAATGCTTCTTGACTATATGGCATAAGTTTATACTTTCGTTCTATACTAAGAAGTACAAAATATTTTTGATCGAAAAAAATAATTTACAATAAATACCGCAAAAATTGTAGATATAAAATTTAATAACAATATTATTATAATAAAAGGAACGATATAATATAAAAGATGTAAAAGTATTGGCATAATTACATCTACGCTAATATTTGATTTTAATAACTCATCTTTTATAAGATCTACTAATATGCTTATAATTGTATTATCTTCTATATTTTCTATATTTTCTATATTTTCTATATTTTTTTCTATTTGATTAACCATATCTATTTATTTATAGAATATAAAATTTCAAGAATTACACATAATAAACAATGAATATATAACATATGTAACCATTATTGATTACATATATAAAAGTAAGTACCTTCTTAATATTTAAAGGCAATGCTATCACAACCAGTAAAAAAGAATAATAAGTATGTATCTACAACTAATCATATTGTAAAATATTTTTTATCAGATGTTAAGATAAAATCAATACATAAATTTGTAGATAATAAAGGTTTTTTAATAACTGTATATATACCAAATACGGTTAATGAAGATGTTATTAATTATTTATATGATTTTGATGATAAACTCATTAATAATATAAAAACAAATTCGCTAGAATGGTTTAATAAATCATTTTCTGATGAAGAATTACAACAATTATATACAAGAGGTTATTGTAATCAATCTCATACAATTGAAATAATATTATCTGCAACACATCATACAAAAATACTATTCAATGATAAATATATTGATACATTTGAAGAAATTACAGATTTGATAAAAGATGTGAAACATTTAAAAAAGTGTATATTGAATGTAGAAATACAGCATTTTGGATTATATTTCTATAAGGATAGTGCTAATAATAAATGGATTATAAGATCTCTAGATATTATAGATACTACACAAGATGTATGTACATATTCAAAAGATGATATAGAAGATAAACTTGATGACAATATAAATAGTCTATCTACAAGGACAGAAACAAAAATTAAATATAACGAAGGAATAATCAAAGATATTACAAGTAATATACTTGAAATTAAAAATATGTTTCAAAAACTTAAATTTTCATCTGGTAAAAAATGGGGTGAAATATTAAGTCAGATAAATTCTTCAATTATTAATCAAGAAGACAAAATAAAAAATATGTAAAATAAATTTATTTTAGAATATTATCTGTTGTCAATAATAGATAGAGATAGTAAGTATAATACAAAATGGGTACTAATAATAATACTGTTGTTGTTTCGTTTTCAATAGCAATACTATTATTGCTTTCATTATTGTTACTTTTAACATATAATTCAAAATGTAACTCTTATAATTTAGAACATATGGATAATATGGATAATATGAATACTGGAACACAAAATAAACCTAGTAAATCTTTATCAGTTGCTGATAATTCAAATAAAAATATTGACTTTACAAATATACAAGGAGGTAATGGTAATATATCTGCTTCTAGTGGAAATGAAAAATTTGAACAAATTCAATCTATTCAATCTGGATCTGGAGGATCGTCTGGAAAAGAAACATTTTTCAACGCACCTTATCCAGATTCTACAAATATGTCTCAACAAGCTCCTTTACCAAACCAAGATGTTCAAAGCTGTTTTCCCCGCGATAGATTATCAGCCCAAGATCTTTTACCCAAAGATGCGGCTGATTCAAAATGGGCTAGAATAAATCCATCTGGTACAGGGGATATACATGATCAAAATTATCTAACTGCTGGATATCATGTAGGAGTTAATACTGTTGGACAATCTATGAGAAATGCAAATTTACAATTAAGATCGGAGATACCAAACCCTCAAGGATCTGTAGGACCGTGGATGATTAGTACAATTGAACCTGATTTACGCGAAAATACTCTTGAAATTGGAAGTTCTCCGGCATATTAATTTAATTGTTTTTTTGTGTGTTGTAAAAACAATATATATAACGCACAAGTACTTAAGGAATATGATATTTCAACAACTAAATGAATGATATAGGTCAAACTTTGTTGTTATCTTCTTTAACTGACTTCTACAATAAAAATCCAAAATACAAATATATTTTAAAAGATATTATAGATGGAAAACATAAACTATCATTGAGAATTATTGAATGGTTAGTAACACATTACGCAAAATCACATAATATTTATTATTGGATAAATGATTGTAAAGAGATATATAAAGAATTACCCGATGATATAAAAGGGTATTACAGAAAAATAAATTTATATCAAGATTATAGAGCACAATTGAAATCCTATAGCAAATTTAGTTTTGATTCATTTAGACGCCATTATAGAATAACATTTTTTCTAAACTTAGAAAAAAAAGAGTTTATTGAGACTACTATAGGACAGTTGAATTTTTTTCGATGGGTTTTTAACAATGGTATTATAGATTATGTCCTTGAAAATTATGACGATATATATATTAAAATGATAAATAATAATTCTTGCAAAAGCAAAATTACATTAATACCAAATCATGATATCATTAAAACCAAATGTCTTTTAAGATTTGATTAATCAAATATTCTCCAATGCTAATATCCTACTACTTAATTGATCTATTATACTTGTCAAGCTATCTACTTTTTGTTTTAATGTAGTAATATCTTCTTCATTTGCAAATTTAACTTTATTTCCATTTGTGGGAAAATCTATACCAAGAACTTGTATTTTTCCAACAGTCAGAGTACCAGTAATAAGAAGACTATTTGCATATATATCATTTGTTATATACTTATTACTAGTTCCATTATAAAGATTATCTAATGATTTTGTTAAAAGTCTTTCATCAAATCTATTGGATGTATAATATAAATTTCCATCTTCTATAATGTTATTTGTTGTTAATTTTGATATTCTATTAGATAACTCATTGGAAGTTTGTAAAGTATAATTCATTGATTTTATATTTGAAGAATTTGTAATTGTTCCAACGCGTTCATGTGTGTAATATAAATTAGACCCTTCTTTTAATAATGAAGTATCTCTATCGTTTAAATTAATTCCAAATAAATTACTAGCAACGCCAATAAAATTATATGATGTTATATGATCAGATGCTGTTACACTTCTTGTTATTATATCATAATCATTTAATACGTTTTCAAATGTATTCCAATATAGCTGATTATAATTACTACTATCATTTGTATACGATAAGAACCTTGGTATTGTAGATGAATAACTACTTAGCATATCAGGCATTATATATTTTATATTTTTATTTTGATTTGGATTAATGGAAAGTTCTGTATTATAATTTGAAATATTATAAATTCCTAATATATCTGTATATACGCCATCATTGACATAAAGACTATATATATCATTATTAAACACTTTTGGATTTGTTGGATAAATATTTATTATTTGATTTGATGTAATAGTACGTTTTTCTTCTATAAATAGCTTATTATTTAGATAATAATTTGACGATGTTATTTTTATATCTAATTGCGTATTAATGTTTGATACATAATTTAATTTATAAACATTTTTAATTGGAATTTGTTCTACTGATGAAAATCCTATGGCTACTGGAAGAATATTTGTATATTTACTACCAACTCCTAGTAATAGTAAATCATTACTGCTTTTATCATCATTATATTTTACTATGGTATCGCATATATTAACATTATATTTAATGCTATTAATATTATTTCCCAATATAATTGGTTGTTTTGACAAAAAATTGTAAAATTCTTTATCGTCAAATTGTTCTGTAAAATTATTATTACCTAATACAATTGAATTTTTTGGAAAATTGTTTATAAAATTACTATTTCCTATAATTACAGAATTCGTACAGTTTTTAAAAAGTTTACCCGTAGAAATATTATTACCTACTATGACTGAGCTATTGCCTTCTATATTTTGATTGTCTCCTATGCAAATATTATTACCCCCATTAATATTTATATTTTTTCCATATGCAACATTATAATTATTTGCATTTACATTATTTATTGATATTATGAAATCTTTGAATGATAATCCCATTGAAGCATTATTAAAACTTTCATAATCTATAATATAATTATTCGATGTTATATTCGATGTTATATTCGATGTTATATTCGATGTTATATTCGATGTTATATTCGATGTTATATTCGATGTTATATTCGATGTTATATTCGATGTTATATTCGATTTTATATTCGATGTTATATTCGATGTTATATTCGATGTTATATTCGATGTTATATTCGATGTTATATTCGATGTTATATTCGATGTTATATTCGATGTTATATTCGATATTTTGTATAATTTATTGTAATAATCGCTAAAAATATAGTTTGAATTTATATTATTTATACCATTTTCTAATGCATATTCTAATCTAATACTGTCAATATTTATATCCGTAATATTATATACCAATCCTTGTGTGTAGTTTTTTGAAGCATCTGTATCAACAATGAAACCATTATAAGAAGGGTTTATATATAGTGATAGTGTTTTATATTTTTTATCATTATTTACTATATGGATAGTATTATAAACATCATACGCAATTACATTATTTATATTTATAGAATACTTGATATCATTTGACGTTTCATGGTTTGTATATTCTATATAATTTCTTTTAAAGTTAAAATTAATAACATTACAACTATCTTTGTAAAATGCTAGGTCAAAATTAAATAACTCACCTTTTTTAGGTTTGAATTTAAATAATATATCAGTCTCTTTTGAAAAAATTGTATTTGGATATTTTATATAATTATTTATTTCATATGAAATATATATATTCTTAGATGAATAATAATTAGTATTTGATTTAATATCCAAAAGTCCTATAGTATTGAAACCATTTAGCAATATATTACCATCATGTATTAATAATGAATTAAAAAAATATGCGCTATTTTTAACAATAATATTATTTCCATACGAATATATATTACTTGCATCACATGATATATTTTTACCAAAAAGCATATTATTTATACCAGTACTTATGATATTTGATCCAATACCAATAGTGTTATTGTCCAAATTATTATAACCAATTGATATCATATTGTTTTTATTCATATATACTGAAGATTTATCATCGCCGATAATGATATTTTTTTTACCTGTTTCAATATTTTCTCCTGCGTAATTGCCTATAAATATTGAATCAGATACCATTGTACTTTTAGATCCAGCAGAATTGCCGACAAACACATTATTAATATCAAGTAATTGTGTTCCAGCATTTAAACCAATTAACACCGAACCTGTATCAAGATTAAATTTTGATGATGTAGTATTCAATCTTGATATACCAGAAGGCAAAATGCTATTCATAACAAATATGGAATATTCTTTCTTTATTTAAAAAAACAAATAAATATAATACTTTCTAGCTTACTACATAAAATATGAAAATAAAAAAGTATTTAATACCAACATACTGATACTTAATATAGGAAATATATGATATATATTGTTGTTTATATAATATTTATCAATATGATCTGAAATACTATTTTCCAAAACATTAATATCTACATTGTATTTTGCATATAGCTCTTCACCTGACATTTTATCTATATCAAAAACAATATTATTTAACACATCCAGACTAAGTTCAATCATCTTTTTTATATATTAAATAATTTTCTTTTATATATAATTTTTGTATTGTTATTTATATAGAAATATATGCAACTAAAAAATAAATATATATATGGAGGCGAAAATCCAGAAAATGTAATTGATAATGCAAATATTGCTAACAGTTTGAATTCATTAAATGATAAAAGATTAATATCTGATAATTTAAGTAAAAGCGAACAATTAAATTCCAAATCAATTTATGATTCTGTAAATGATGCTGATTACGGCGGATCTTATAACACATTAAAAGGAGGATGTTTAACATGTTCTAGCAAGAAAAATATGTCAGGAGGATGTTTTACATGTCCAAAAGGTCAAGATAAAATAAATATAATTATAAGACAATTTTCCATATTGATACCGAAATTTTATAATCAATATAAAAAAACTGATAAAACAAAAACATACGAAAAATCAAAAAAACCAGTCATAAAACCAGTCATAAAACCAGTCATAAAACCAGTCATAAAACCAGTCATAAAACCAGTCATAAAACCAGTCATAAAACCAGTCATAAAACCAGCAAATGTAAAGGCTAAAAAACAGGCAAAAAAAGTATACAAAGGTAGAGGGGGATTATTTGATAATTGGAATGGAACTTATGAATGGAAACCTAATATTAATAAATCTGAAACACTTTTTTCAAGTAGTATTTTTGATATAAATAACCTGAATTTTAATTCAGAGAGAAAGAATAAAGGCATATATGAGGTTAATACTACATTGTCCGATTTTACTTCCCACCTTGTATAAGAAGATAATATTTTATTACATCGGGCGATTTAAGGTAAATAATGATTTAATGATTGTTCATATGGTCTATATTTTTCAAAATTAAAAAATACTTCTTTCTTACCTATTTTGCTATAATTTCGTATAATTTTAATCATACTATTTGTTTTTTTGTAAAAATCTTCTAAAGATTTTTGAATTTGTTCATTCGGATCAAAACCATATGAATGTTTTAACCTTTCCGGTACTACAAATATTAATGAATACATTAACTCTAATATTTCATATTTTAAATCATTGAATACTGGTAAATATGTATTCAAATCATATCTATCGCATAATATGTAAACATACACTTTCATGATTTTATCCATATATATTATTAGTTTTGAATATTTAGATTTGTCAAATTTTTTTGTAAATCTAATATTTTGCAATATATCTACGAACTCTTGGTTTTTAACAAGGTATTTCATTTGTTTTGCATTTTCTTTTACATAAAAATTAGACGTAGTTAATTCTTTCACATCATTTACATCATCTTTTAATTTATTTTCAATAGATATGTTATTATTTTTGTTTTGAGATAATTCTTGTTGTAAGTAATATCCTATTATAATAACTATCAATATAGCCATCAATATTGATGTATTTAATTTTGCTAAGATGTAAAAAATGAAAGCGATAATGATAATATAATATTGGTATTTTGATATATTTTGCAAAAAATATATCATTAATTCTATACTTTTTATATGTTTTATTTTATATTGATACTCCGTCAATAAAATAAATTATAAATGATAAAAAAATCAATATGATACCTACATATACCTTTCTATCATCCCTTAAAAGTATACTTAATAAAACGTTGGTATAGTTCGAAGTATTTATATAATCTTTTTTACTGTATATATCTATAATATCATTTAATATATCAATGCTGTTTTGCAAAGTATTCTTATATATCTCGCCTATAGTATAATTATATATTGGTTTAAAATTTCTATCATCAAGCTGTTTATTAGGTAATGCTTCCAATAGATTGTTAAATTTTAATTCTATTTGTTTTTCAATATATTTATCTATATTTTCTGTCTGAAAATCTTTTTTTTCCATTTTCCTTAATCGTATATAAGATATTATATAATGTTCATCATATCTATATTTGCAATCAAATTCCTTCTACAACAATATCGTTTTAATCCTAAATCATTCAAGATATGTCCAGTGTGTATTTTTTCGAAACTTTTATACATAGGGTCTATGTCTTTATTTTCTTCAATTTTTGCTTTTTCTCTTTCATAGTAATCACATATATCAGCCATTACTCTTCCACAAGTAAAACATCTAATAGGTACAATCATTATATATAGGGTTTCTAATTAATAAAAGATATAATCATTTTTTTATATATATGTGTGTAAAAATTATCAAAAAATTATATCTATCTATAAATAGGAATGGTATTTGCAAATATATTTTCGAAACTAAATGATCTTGAACAAAAGGTAAATGCTTTATCTGTTTCAAATGGAGTTTCTAGTACTAGTACTAGTACATCTAATGATATATCTGTAGATTTTAGTCCAGTAAATGAAAAAATTTCTGATCTAGAAACTGTGGTAGATACTTTAAAGATACAAGTATCTGATACAAAATCAAAAGTTGATGAGTTTCCAACTGATTTTGCTTCACCACAAGATGTATCGAGCCTTTTTGAAAAAGTTAATCAAATAACTAACATTTTAACACAATTTAGCACACAACTCAATAAAGTTGTTGAACGTGTTGCAACTTTAGAGCAAAAAGCTGATGAATAATTTAAGAATATTTAGGAACTGTTTTCTTATATTCTTCAAGATATGGTTGATCATATTGATACATATTAATACAGTTGTTAAGAATTTCACTATTCTGTAACAAGAAGCCTTTATTTTTCTTCATATTGTCAACAGCAGCAGTCATAAATTCTCTAGCTTTTTCATAATTTTTATATTTGTAATAAATAATACCCATAATATGTAAGATATCAGCACTATCAATGTGTTTAGAATTTTCGTAAACTTTTTCAGCATCATTTACATCACTATCTTTAATATTTTCAAGGTTTGATATATTTACGAGATGTATAAATTGATTGTTCTGAAACAAGAAATTATTAGGGTTCAGGGTTGAAGGTACGATACCTATTTTTGATGCTTCTAAAAATGTATGTTTATTTAAAAACATAGCCTTGACATTTTTATTTTCATGAAAAAATCTTCCTAGACAGTTTTTCATTGAAAATTTCAATACATCAGAATATTCATATAACTTTTTACAGATTGAAGGTTTAATAAAATATGAACTTTTACACATTAGTGTTGAATAAACTGTCTCGACTGGTATTAATTTCATTTCACCTTCTTGACTTAAAGAAGGTAGACAAGTAAAAAGTATATCCCAATCATCTTCAAAGGTCTTATTCTTTAGATTCTTAAATAAATTCTCAATATTAGCAATATATTCTTGACCTACTACAACATCGTCTTCAATAATCATATATATTTCGTCTTCTGATTGGTTCATTATGTATTTATATATTTCTCTGTGTTTTTCAATATTAGAAATTTGACAAGAATTTAGTGTTTGTATCGCAGAGTTAAAGTCTCTATTTATTTTTGTGTCTTCTGGATATTTATCATACTTAATCTTTTTATTAAAAGTTTCAACATTATTATCAACAAATTCTTTTGATGGTTCTGTAATAATATTTATATTGAATGTATAACCAATCGTTTCAGTATACTTTTTAATAAAATCTATTGTACTATTGATATATTTTTGTCTATTTTCTAAATGCTGAGAATATATTACATACACGTTTAATTTTACCATTTATTTATAATTAAGTAATACTTATCAATTCTTTATAAGTATTTTTAATATTATATAAAAATTAGTTTATTATATTATCTTATATGAACATTTATAATACTGATAATATAGAAATTACTAACGATAATTCAATTCATTCCAAAGTTCAAAATGAACCTTGTTTAAATAGTTTTTCGTCAGATATTAACGGAATTACTATTCTAATAGCATTATATAATGGTGTACAATATTTAGAACAATCTGTTACATCTGTTATTAATCAAACATATGGCAAATGGCAACTTATTATAGGTATTAATGGATATAGCCAAAATTCTGATGTTGAAAAACAAGCAAATATTACCATAAATACATTAAATTTAGAAAAAAAATATAATATAATTGTAAAATACTATTCTACACAAGGTAAGGCAAATACATTAAATGCAATGGTTTGTGATGCAGAATATAATCATATTGCTATTTTAGATGTTGATGATATATGGGTACCAAATAAACTAGAATTACAAATACCATATTTAAATGAATATGATGTTGTAGGTGGTAAATGTGAATATTTTGGCGACAAAACAGGGTCACCACCTATACCTTTAGGAGATATAACACATACACATAATATATTTGATTATAATCCTGTTATTAATTCTAGTGTTATTATCAACAAAAAATATGCTTTTTGGGATGACGAGAATTTTGTCAAACCTGTTGCAGGATTAGATGATTATAATCTTTGGTTCAAATTATTCTTTTTGAAAAAGAAATTTTATAATATTGATACAGTTTTATGTCATCATCGTTTGCATATAGATAGTGCTTTTAATTATAAATGCGCAAATAATGTAGACATTTTAAAACAACTTTGGAATCAATATTATAATAACAACTAAACATTATCATTATATATTTTTTTCCATTTAGATTTTAATTCTTCTAGATGATTTTGATTTGTTGTATTATATGCGCTATTATTATGTACCCTATGAAACATTAGAACTTCAGGTACGTTAAATATTCTCTTTCCTTCGTGAAAAAGTTTAAACCAAAGATTATAGTCATATACAAAATGATCTTCAAATTGGACTAGTTCTTTTTTTATCAATACTGACGAATGGAGAAGTGGGTTAATACTAAATATATCATGTGATGATATATCATTTAGTGGAATTGATGGGCAAAAATTAAGATTTCCTATATACCTACAATGAGTACCTATAACATCATATGTATTAACATACTGTAATTGTTTTTCTAACTTGGTTGTTTCCCAGTAATCATCAGCATCCAAGAATGCTACATAATTATTATTAGCGTCAAACGCAAGGGCATTTAATGTTAATGGTGCACCTTGAGTTGCATAATATTTTACATTTATTTTATGTTTATGATATATAAACTTATTTTTTATTTTATTAGCTTCTTGTTCTACATGAGAATCTTCTGGATAACCATTTACTCCAATAATTAGTTCCCATCTTTTATGTGATTGATTTACAACTGATTGAACAGCTTCTTCTAAGAACTCAATACCGTTATATAATGGTATTATAATTGTTACTCCAATATCTGCGATAGTACATTCCAAATCACTTGTTTTAATATCAACAATTGTATCTATATCAATAAAATTCATTTTTAATATTATTAATTACTTTTCCTTTAAGCTAAATTTTGTTATAATTATATAAATAATCGATGTATAATATAATTACATGAAACAAACAGAATTAAAGAACAGTATATTAAATCAATTTTGGCAGATTTATGATAACGACGGAACTATAAAAGCATTATCGTGGTTGGAAACTATGAAATATTACGATGAATATTGTAATGATGATATATCATTTATTACAAATGCGATTTCAAAAATGAGTACATAATTTATTTTTTTGAAAATTTCTGAAAAGTTTTATAAATTTAAGTTTTATTTTAATTATGTACTCAAATTATGGTTCCTTAAGTAGTCCTTAGAAGGTATTAAAGTATTCTTATTATAAGGGTCATACAATATATCATATAATAACTTGCTTACAGCATAGATGATATAGTATTCGGTATTAATATCTCAAAAGTTATTCCAAATATAAAAAATGAGTACATAATTTATTTTTTTGAAAATTTCTGAAAAGTTTTATAAATTTAAGTTTTATTTTAATTATGTACTCAAATTATGGTTCCTTAAGTAGTCCTTAGAAGGTATTAAAGTATTCTTA
>Ga0222713_10000994_pt1 | contig 32436 bp, 48 predicted proteins | sample C33_649DmetaG_FD_165061 | JGI IMG/M metagenome (GOLD analysis project Ga0222713, IMG submission 165061) | Estuarine water microbial communities from San Francisco Bay, California, United States - C33_649D | ecosystem: Environmental > Aquatic > Marine > Unclassified | place: USA: California... | reverse complement strand
TTCCGCTTATAGTGTTGCTATTTGCGGTTCTTGATTGAATATATGGCGACCCATACACAATAGCACCGCCAAATAATGTTTGTCCTGCAAAGTGGTTATTCGCCGTCCCGCTGGCGTAGATGTTCCATTTATTAGCACCGCTGGAAACTGCGCTAGTGATGCCGTAGTTGTTCGTGCCTTGAGTTTGGTCTTCTATGCGAACACCATACAAATTTGTAATGGTAGAACCAGCACCTTTGGTCGCATTTCCACTATAAAACCCGATTACATCGGTGATAGTGAATGCCGCAGCCTCTGTTTTTGGAACAGACTGAAACGCAACAAAGTCAGACGTAGCCGCAGAAGAAGCCGTTACATCTGACCTAAAACCTCGTTGGCTTGTGCCTGTCAAAGCTGTGGATGACGCATAAACGGCTCGGCTTGCATTAGCAGCGCCCCCAACCCCCATATACCCATTCACCGTCACAGTGTCTGTGGAGGCGTCTCCGAGTGTGGTGTTGCCAGATGTAATGAGTTCAGTTGCAGATATAGTACCTGTATCACTCACTGTCACTGTTGAGTTTTGAACAAGTTGTCCACTTGTAGTGTCCCAACGAACAATGGCATTGTCTGTAACTGATGCTCCGGGGCCAGACACATCACCTGAACCTACACCATCAGCACCTTTATCACCTGTGCGAGTAAACCCTATGTAACACAACTCACTTGCACTAAATGTTCCGCTAGATGAAATGTGTGTCACTGTAACTTCAAACCATCCAGTATTGTCCGTAAGATTGGTGATGTTAAATGTTGCAACATCTCCACCGCTAGTACGGAAAATCAAACTTCCTTTGCTACTGGTGTTTGTACTGTCGTCCCATAATGCAATGTAAGCTGACTGATCTACAGCATTGCTGTCTAAATCATCAATGGCAATAGATGTAACACTACTTACAGTGGCATTGTTAAACCGCACATTCCCACTACCGGGATCAGCCATTGTGGTTGTGGTTGAAAAGTTGTAGCCAATTACTTGTGCAGCAACAGCAGACACATCTCCAGCAATACCAGCAACGGTTGCAACATCACCGGATATTCCTATAACTGTATTAATGTTTGCAATGTTGTTTGCAACTGTATTTATATCTGCACTATCAGCGGCAACAGTTGTAACATCGCTTGAAATACCAGCAACAGTTGTAACATTTCCAGAAATACCTGCAACTGTAGTTACATTTCCACTAACTCCAGCTACCGTTGTAACATTAGAACTAATACCTGCAACTGTACTAACATTAGAACTTATACCAGCAACAGTGTTTACATTTGAAATGTTTGTTGCCACTGTCCCAATATCTGTACCATCTGCTGCCACTGTAGTTACATCTGAAGAAATGCCAGCAACAGTGGTGACGTTTCCTGATATGTTAGCTACAGTTGTGATGTTAGTTGCATTGCCAGCAACTGATGTAACATCACTGCTAATGCCTGCTACCGTTGTTACATTGCCACTAATACCAGCCACCGTGTTGACGTTAGCAATGTTAGTTGAAACTGTTCCTATATCCGTAGCATCTGCCGCAACTGAAGTCACATCACCTGATATACCCGCAACAGTAGAGACATCGGCATTAATACCGGCAACTGTATTTACATCAGCAATGTTAGCAGCAACAACACCTATGTCTGTTGCATCGGCAACTACAGCATTAATGTTTGAAGTGTTATTGGCAACAGTTGTTACATTTGAACTAATACCAGCTACAGTATTGACATTAGCTATATTTGAACTGACAATTCCAATATCTGTTGCGTCAGCAGCAACAGCGTTAATGTTTGTAGTGTTATTCGCAACTGTTGTTACGTTTGCGCTGATACCAGCTACAGTATTAACATTTGCAATATTTGTTGCTACAGTGTCTACATTGGCAATGTCTGTAGCGACTGTATTGATATCGGCCACGTTATCAACAACAGTATTGACATCTGCAATATCTGGCCCAACTACTGGATCGCCGGTTGTTTCATGGAATGCAAGCACAGTTCCAACTCGGCTTGCTTTTTCCGGGAGTGTCATGTTTATGGTTGTAGGATCTGTAACAGGGGCTTTCAAAGCTCTCTCTGCTGATTCCGCAACCTGCTGAACAAAAATAGTCTGGCTGTCTAATTCATCATTGAGCGTATTGGCAAACAGATCACCGCCAGTGGTGAAGTCAGTCGTGCGCTCAATCGCTCTGGCCCCGACGATGGTGATGGTATCTGCACCGGTAGCAGCAGAGGTCAGCGTGACAGATCCTACGCCAGTGGTAGGATTGATTGATACCGTATAGTTTGTCGTGAGAGTCAGCAGGGTGCTGTTCTTGTAAACAGCAATATCCGTCTGCGCCAACACCTCAAAGTTAAACGCATACGGTCCTACGCCAGCAGATCCGGTATAGACTATGCGACGGTCAACATTTGAAATTGCGTAATCAGCCATTGTAGTTCCTTTTACCGTTTATATTTGCCTTCAATCATTTGCTCTTCTTTGACCGCCTGGATAGCAGCGCCAAGATCTTTATCTTCAATAATCAATAACTTCTTGGCATCAGAATACACATCTGATATGTGTTTGTTAATTGCGTCTTGTGCAACAACCAGATCTTTCTCAGCCGCCCGCTGAATTCCACTATCATTACCAGCAGATATGATTCTTTCCTCTAACTTATAACGACTGCTTGTTGCCAATTCTATCCAGCGATTGTATTGCTGTGCAGTTAGTTCAACACCATCAATTTTCTTTGGCGGCTTATACGCTGGTATTCCATACTGTGCAAGAACACGATATGCGTCAGACCAAGTGCCATCAGAACGCTTGAATGGATTGAATGCTTCCGCCCAATTACCTTGACCAATCGTTTTAACCTCACCTGTAATAGGATCTAGCATTGGAGGCAACTTGTCAGAACACAATGGATTGCGTGAGCAATATGTATTCATCGCCTCCCAAAAGCCTTTCGCTGCCCCAGCGGTAAAAGAATTCTCTTCTTCGCTGAATGCCTCCATAACCTGGCTTTTCTCAGGCTTCATAATCCGTTCTACGGCAGCAACGGCAGAAGAATATGCGCCAGCAGGAGAGCCACCAATAGCAAATGTGGTTGCTTGTTTTGAGATTGCGGACATGATGTTATACACACGGCTAGGCATATCTTTAGCCTGCGTCTGAAACGCATTCATGAGATCGCTAACGCCCTTGAGCATTGGCTGATCCTTCATATACTCATATATACCCAAAGATGCGCCCATCATTATCTTTTCCATATCTGCTCCACCAGCAGCCATCATGCTATATTCGCCAGCGGTCGCAGACAAGGCAAGCAGTGTTCCCAAAGGTTCTAGGCCAGCGTAGCTTACATAAACCTTATCCGGCCCGACATTAACCTTAGTGATTTTCTTATAATCTTCAAGCAATGCTGGGCTAACATCATCTTTGTTAAATACCAAACTAAATTCCTGCCATCCAGTGCCTTTTAGTGTTTCTTTGTCACCAACCCGCATCGGACCATATCCGGTCAACCTTCCTTCAAGCGCATAAGAACCAGCAGCAAATGTTATCCCAGCGCCCAATGTAACTCTAGCCATCGCCATGTCACGCCGGATACCGCCAGCATTGTAATCACCCCAGAATCTGGGGCTGGCGAAGTTAAGGCCAGGAGTACGAGCCATTGCCTCCATCGCAATATTTGTCGGAGTCCTGACAAATGGTGCAAACATCTTTAGCAACGGATTTTGCAGCGCACCCTGCATTGCCTGTAGGTTCAAATCAAAACCAAAGTTTGCGGTACCAATGCGCTCAGAACTTCCAAGAGTCTTGGTGAACGTCACCGTCCTCGCCATAGACTTCGCCGCATCATCAATGCTTTCGGTGGGATCGGCAAGTATCTTTGCCGTGATCTCAGCGGCTTGTCTTGCGGCCTCATCCTCTGGTATTCCAGATTCAACCATTCTGCGATACGCAATGTTGTATTCTCTGGTGGCAAGCGAATTAAGTTCAACGCGATATCCGATCGCCTTAAACATCTCATCGACAGACATCATTGCGCGACCAGGAAGAGTAACAAAATTGCCGTAGTATTTAAGCGCACCAGACAATGCTTTGCCTGTTACGCTATCGCCAAGATCAAACTCAAATGTATCCCTACCAACCTTAGCCTGCTCTATCTTTTGAAATGCGTCAGTAGGTTCATTCTTCATAAATGCCCTACCGCCGATTGCAAATCCTTCTCTCATGCCTTGCATAAAACCTATTGCCATTGAATAGGTTTCATTCATCTGTATAGCTTCTTCACCACCAAATGCAAAGTTTCTAGCCTTGCCGATGATTGACGCAACTGCGCGTTCAGGTATTTGAATGGCACCGAAAGCCAAGTTACCAGCAATGTTTCTTGCCTGCGTTACTGGGCTTGAAAGCAGTCCATTAATCCATGTGCTAAACCATACATCAGTCAAGCGCCCAGAGATAGTTTTCTCGGACAGAGATGCCCTTGCGCTACGGCTATCAAGAGCCGTATATTTCGATGCAAGATCATGTACAGATTCTATGCCACCAGAGCCACGGATAATCTCGTCAAGCATTGCGCCACGTTCTTTGGTGGCGGTTCTGGCTTGGGAGAATATACCAAGAGTTCTAGCGATATCTGCTTGACGGCCACGCGCAGCCTTCATTAAAGAACCTTCTAGGGCAAGAGCCTGCGAGAACTCTGCGCCAAGTTCTGGTGTCAATGTACCTGCAATCTTGGCCTGCTTTACTTGCTCGGCAAGATCAAATGCCCGCTTGCCAGCGTCCGTAATCGCAAGCATCATCTTGTATGCCTGCGTAGGATCTGCCTGAGTTCTCTCAAGAGGATCTAATACTTTGGCAAGGAACGCCTCGTCATATCCATCATCTGATGCTTTGGCGGCTATTTCTTTATACGAAATCTTTTCTATCTTGTCTGCGCCATAAGCCCTGGCAGTAGATTCAATAAATTGCTTAAAACTATCGGAATCGTTAATTTGATTAAGATTAAATGCAGCTTTTATCTCACCAGGCTTTGGTGACGGCACACCTTCTTTCGGCATACTTGGTGCCATCTGAATTACTTGCTCTTCTTTGGTCGGCCCAATCTTTGCTGGATCTGTTTCTTTGATAACCTGATATGGACCAACAGCACCGGTATCCCCTTTGATTACCGGCCTTTTTGTTTTCAGCGGTGCTTTAGCTACTTCCTTTATAACTTGAGGTATGATTTTAGATAAACCAGCAACCTTTGTCGGTTCAAACTCAGGCTGTGTATCTTCAGGAACCAATACATCAGCAGGCCCGACTTCAGGCATTAACTCTGTTTTCTGTGCGTCTGGCGCAATAGCCGCCAAATCGTCAATGCGCTGGTTCAGATCAGTTGCTATTGCCATTATTGTTGCTCCGCATTTTTATCTGTTTCTGACGGAGACGCTGCCATTGCGCCACCAGCTACCCCAATACCAACATTCTTTTTGGTTATGGATTTTTTCACAGCTTTGGTCGCTGCGGCAGTACCTTTTCTTACCGCTTTAATTCCAGAGCCTAAAGTTCCCAAAGTGATAAGATTAATGGGATCTGCAAAAATATTACCTATAGTTCCAGCTATTGCAGAGGCTTTCTCACCAGCCCCAGCTTTTTGTGCGGCATTAAAGAAAGCATCTCCAGCCATCTCACCAGTTACGCCGATTGCCTCCATGAATTTACCAACAGATTCCAGCGCCTTCATTCCCTCTTCAGTTTGAGGAATGGCAGTAAGAGCCTGCTGAATCTGACTAATCCTTGCCTGCGCCTTAGTTGGATCTTGAGTCTTAATGTATTCATATATGCCAGCAAGACCGGCTGGAACGCTTGCAGCGATACCGGATACAACAGTGCCAGCCGCCTCAACAGCGCCGGTTTTAGGACGCTCTGCGGCAGCACCAAACATAGGAGATACCTCAAATCCTGCTGGCTTTTCTGCGACAGCGAGTTCGGCATCGGAAGCCTCAATCATCCCGTTAGCCATATACTGCATGTATCTTTCGTCTAAATTCATAGCTCGCCTCTGGCAGCTTTCATTTGCCTAATAACTTTTGCTCTCAAATTCTTATCTGATATATTAAGTCTTTTAAGATCCTCTTCAGTGTAGTCCTCGCTATATCTAATGTTTAATGCATCCTGTGTTTTTTTAAGAGTATCTTTTGCCGATTGAAGCGCCTTAAATGATTCTGATGATTTTTTCTTTGCTATTAACTCTCTTGAGGTAGCTATTGGATCGAATGGTCTGCCCTCAAGTCTTGCCTTGTTTTCTTCACTAATAAGTTCTGACTTAACTTCAGCGGCATTCTGTCTTTCTGCGCGAAGCCCTGGAGCCAACGGATCTGGAACGCCAAGATTAAAATCAATAAATCTACTAGCCTGCGACATATCAGATCTATTATTTCTTACTTTTTGCTTTATTTCGTTAGCCTGCTTCCAGCTAATCTGTCCTGATCTGGCATACGTATCTACAGTATTTTCCCCAATCTGGCCGTTGTCAGCCAGAGAATAAAGTTTCCCCATAAGTTCATCGCTACCTTTAGGTTCAGCGCCCTCGCCTTTTCTAATAGCCTTTACTTGCTCTGGACTTGGCGGTGTACCGTTTGCGCGTAATGAGGAAATAAGAGAATCGCCAGATAGTTTCCCCTTATAAAAATCATCCCAATAACCTATGGATTTATCTTTCCTTCCTTCATCCTCAAGTTTCTTAGTTGATTCCATTACCCGTACTTGTTCAGAAAGATTCTTGAGATACTGGTCTTTTACCAGTTCTTTGTCGATAATCTTCCCTTTAAGCAATCCGCTAAGATTTCCAAGATCACCAGAATCGATTGCTTTAACCGTATCTGCTGGCTTCAACCCCATCTTGATTGCTTGATTAGCAACCGCATCAATTAGCTTTTTGTTAAAGCTATTCATGGTTGATGAATAGAACGTAGGATCTCCAACCTGAATAGCAATGTCTTGCACTCGCTTTCTTTCAAGCGCAACCCTTTCAACAACTAAGGTTGGATCTTGCTCGACGTTAAACGTATCAGATATGATTGCCGATGTTGATTGTACGGAAAGATCGGCAGAATCTTTCATGGCAGCAGTATGCAACTTAGCCATACGCTCTGCCGCTTTTGCATACACAGAATTACCGGCAACAGTTATGCTTTGGCGGAACCTTAACGCCTGCTCCGGGTCAACGCCGCGCAACACATTCGCGTATCCAGTGGTCATGCCATCTATAGTTGTCTTGATGCTATTTAAATCACTCACTTTATTAGCATCAATACCTGCGCTCATAATAGCCAGATCATTCCTGGCCTTTACTTCCAATTCATTACGCAACTGTATTGCTTGCACTTTCCTTGCCGCGTCACCGAATGACGTACCGCGCTGCTGGAACAATTCCTGCGGAGAACGGCCCTCCTGCATTGCGGCATCAATCTGCTCTTTCGTTACTGGATTCTCGGCCCCATATTGCAAGCCCTTGATCTCAGCTTCAGCGGCAGCTTCTTTGAAAGCAAATTGAGAGATACGAGAAAGACCCTCAGATATGCCGCCAGCAAGCCTAGCCTGTTCGCGCTGTGCAGCAAACTCAAGCTGTGGCATACCAGGCACCGGTATGCCCATCATTTGATATCTTGGAAGTTCAGCCATAATTTGCCCCGTAACTCCTAGCCCAAGAAGCAGAGCCAACATCTGTACTCATTAAAGTCCTATCTTCTACTGGTGCCGGAGGCTGAGTGCCAGGAGGCCCGCCAATCTTTGAATAATTATATGCCGCCATGCCGACTTGACTTGCGGCATTAAACCAGCCCTGAGTGACAGCGGTATCTCCGGCCTGCTCAAATAGTGCTGCCTGCGTAAACCCTGCTCGTCTTGCTGCTTGTGCGCCCTCTTGAGTAAGCAGGAATTCTCTTCCGCCTTTCTTTTCCGTCACTGACTGCACAAGACCGGCAGACCCCTCGAAGCCCATAACTCCACCGGCATATGCCCTAGCAGCGGCGGCAGAATTAGCCTGGTTAATACGAGTCAAAACAGCAGCGCCTTGACGTTCATACTCAAGAGCCTGACGCTCTGCCTGTAATTTTGATTGCTCTGCTCTAAGTTGATATTCTCGCTGACGAGCATATCCTTCTTCAATTTTGCCAATAGCACCAACAACAGACGCAACAATAGCAACTGTTTCCATCTTATGTTCCTTGATGTGTAGCTACTTTGTACTCAAGACCAAGCAGCGTCAGTTTAGCCGGTATATCCTGAGATACAGTTATTTTCGCTTCTTGGGAATATCCCAAGATCCCATGCAGCGTTTTCGTGCCAGTAAACTCAGGCACAGGATTGTCCAAGATATTAACGGTATCAAGAGTTCTTATGGGAACCAAAATATTATTTATCTTCAGATGCTGCGTCTCGTACAGCAGAGCATTAACTTCCACAATACGCTTCTTGAAACCAATCCTAGTTCCTGTCTTTAGCTTCAGATCTACAGGCATCGTTACGGCCTGCACAGTAAATGGCAAGCCCATTTCATAGGATGTAGTCGATGATCGCGGGAATGTCACAGTTCCGCCGCCAGGCACAGTCTCGTTATCTTGCACCGCACCATCAAGCAGCAGGTTGACTTCTTCGCCAATCAGATGACTTGCACCACCAGACGCAGCCGCGCCGCCAGTGACGGCGCAATCTGTCAGAAGTTCATCATCAAATGTCTCTATATAATAAACATCTGAGCCATTAATGTTACGCTTAACAACAGTGTATATCGTTGTCAAGTCAACGCTAATATCAAGAAAATCGCCATCAGTGTCGTATTCAGACGGAGCGATAACATTTTGCGACCGCAGCAGCGAAAACACAGCGATCGTGCCGTCATCCCCGTTTACGATCATCAGCAGATCATTCTCATCAGTTGCAACGCTGCTACGCAATACCATGCGCTTTGGGCTACGCAACAGATGACCAGCCAGCAAAGATATCTTCGTGGTCGTATAAGCCGCCTGCGCGTCCGTATAGGTAAACTCGGCAAGAGACTTACCCTGGCGCTGCACAAATAGCGTACCATTCTCAATTCCCTGCACCCTGACCCCAGGCTTTGCGCCATTCTTTGTAGCAGTCTTAACAAAGAAGTTGACTGGCGTTACAGGATCAAGGCCAGATTGCGGAACAAAGAACTCACCGCCGGTAGTGAATACTTGCAGATCTCTACCGCTAGTAATGTCAACTATACTATTAAAGGTATTAGTGTCTAGCGTCGCCTCAACAGCGTCATCATCCAATCCTTCAGTCGCTTCAAAATCGAAGAAGAGGCCGACTTTACTTCCCCAGACGGTTGACGGACGCGACTTCGAGCCGCCGAAGTAGAGCCTGCCTTCGTGGAACGTGACCGTTTTCGGCCAGCCTTTGCCGCTTGACCAGACATCTTCGTAGCCCGATTCATAAGTCCAATCTCCAGATGCTATTGCAGAAGTATCGAAAAACGGAAACTCAACCACGGCATTGACCACTGTGCCGCTGACGTATTGAAGGATCTTTGCCCTACCCTGCGGGGTAGCAGTAACATATTGGCCTTCAGATGCAGCAGTAAACACGCTGGCGCTTGCCGTAAGTGTTACCTTGCCAGATACTGCGCTAGGTGTCAGCGTAGCGGCAGGATTGCTTGTAGCCAATGTATAGGCATATTTCGGGATGCTATCAAACGATACAGCAGATGCAGTCCATGTGGCATCTGTTCCGCCGCGCACAATCTTTACAGGATTGATATCTTCATGCGTAAGAATCAACGTATCGGCTGATTGCGTCCAGCAGATTTCATTCAGCCTTGCCCCAGTCAACCCGACCGCAGATGTACTAAGATATGGATTGCCGCTGCCATTGATGTTCGTTATCAGCGTTTCATTCTTAAATACATACATGCGATTGTTAGTAAAGCAAAGCATATAACTGTCGCTAGTGCTAAACTCAAACGCAATAAGACGAACGCCATTGGCGACGCTATCTCCACCAGAGTTAGGCAACGCTGAGATGTAACGCAAACCAGGGCGACGATGAATCCCGCCCTGTGGCTGGCACACTACATTGTAGGCCGTCTCAAGCGAATTCTCGTAAACCTTGAGATCAACCCTAGACCGCAGCAGCGGATCTAGCTCACCATTGGTGAAGTTTGTCTGGATACTGACAAATCTTGTCATTTAGTTACGCACCGCTATAAGACTAAAGTCTCTAATAAAGTTGACAGGCTGATTCTGGCCGTCGATGTTCATGGCAACGCGCATGTATCCTCCGCGACCATTCTCGCCTGGAGATCCTACTGCGGTTCCCTGCCAGTATTGAGCCTTATCAGTCTGGTCCGTAATCGGCACACACAGGTGCCATGCCATCATATACTTGAGCAACTGCACAAAGTAGATAGGCATCTCGTATTCAGGCACAGAATACTGATAGTCAACATAAATGGTGGTCTCATTCGTAAGCAGCTTTTCTCCCATAATCCGATAATTCGTGATGGGATACGCGCCTACGCTAGACGTATTATAAACTGCCCTCGGAGCAGTAATCCTGTCCGCAGGCATCTGATATTCGTATCTGTACTCGTTGGCAGGAGTCGTCACCAACTGAGCAAGTTGAGTCTTTTTGAAGCTGAATGACCACGGATAAACAAGCAACGCCTGATCCCTAATATCAGGATACAGACGGTCACAGACGTTTGCCTCGTCCGTCCCCTCGTTAAACGAGGAAATAGCTTTGGCCCCGATCATCAGCAGCGCATCAGAGCATATAGAAAGTGCTGAATCACCAGCAGCCATTATTTATCTCCAGAACATAAGACAAAGGGTACCGCCACCAGAATGGCAGTACCCCTTGTTTGTTACATATAGCTTATACGACTATTAGTCTGCATCAGCAACAGTGATCGCAGTGCCGTCAGACACGTCAACCACGGTGCCGGTGTTCGACAGGACCACGACCAGATTGGCGGTCGGGGTAGCCGTATCGTAGCAATACACCAGGTCGCCAACTTTCATCAGCGACGCAACTGAGTTAAAGTAACCGCTGGTATTGACGGTGGCGATTGCATCAGCAGATTGATACGCCCAAATCTGCGGAGCATTACCAGCCTTCGAGCCAGCAACAAGGTTCAGACCAGTGCTAGAAAAAGCCATGTTATATCTCCTTATTCGCGGCAGGTGATTTCGACGATGCCTTCATTGTCGATGGCAATCGACCCGGCGCTGAATACTTCATTAACCAGCCAGGAGGTTTTCTCCGGGATGTAGTTAATTTCAGTACGCATCGCAATCCCTTCCGCGTAACCGATCGCATCGCGGTGGAAAGCAAACAACTGGCGGTCGCTAGAACCGTCAATCGCCAGTCCGCCTTCGCTGCGGTCGCCAAGCACATGGAATTGGAAGCCGAGGAACGTGTTGACATCGCCCTGAACCAGCGCCTTAACCGTGTTGAAGTCGCTGCTGGTAACAGAAGTTTCCGACAGCAGGTTTGCCAGGCTGTTCGCGTGGATCACGATATGCCGGTCTTGCGGCGGCACATTGTTCGCATCCAGCAGACGCTTGGCTTCGCGCAGCTTCGCCACGTTCAGGTTCGTGTCAGTACCGCCGATGTCGTTGCTCACCGTGTAGCTGGTGCTTGCAGCGTCAAGCGCGGAGATGATAAGCTGATCTTGGCGACGGCCAATCGCGCCAGCAACAACGCGCACCAGTTCTTGGCGCTCGTCGAAGTTGACTTTGGCTTGCGAGAAGATGTCGCTGTATTCAGCAGCATTCCAGTCTTGCAACGTACAGGTCACTTGGCTGAACGAAACATTCAGCGGAGTAACGTCCGTTTGCGGAACGCGCAGGGTAGCAACACCACGACCAACTTTCGGGAACTTCACAGTCGAGCCTTCAACCCCACGACGCTGGCGAACCGCCGGAACCAGCATAGCCTGTCCTTGATAGGCTTGCTTAACTTCCGCGTCGAAGAGGGTAACAAAGGCGTTAGAGAGAGAAACGCTCATTTTAATACCTCATTCGTAGTTATATATGGGTTCTCGCGCCGGTAAGCCTGCATCGCAGGGCCAGTTGCTTGTTGCTTGCGGCAACCACTCGTTGGCATCCGCCACGGTCAGGGCTGATAAAAAATACTTATCAGTTAGCCTTGTCCGCCTTATACACAAAAAAAATGGGCCACGCAAGTGACCCATAAGTTTTGATGCCTAAGTTATTGAAAAGTCTGCAAAAACATCTTTTCGACTTTACTCCTATAAGCATTATCCGTTTTGTATCTAGGATCTGCAACCATCTGGTAAAGTTCTTCTTTACTTGGTGCGCCGTCAACAGGTATTGATGACGTTGGAATTCTAGTTCCTTCGTAGGCTTCGCGCAACTTCATTAGTGCCTTGATTCCATTGGCGGTACCACCCATAACCTTGAATTCCTCAAAGTCATCCTTGCCCCATACACCCTTGTTTACCAGGCCAGAAGCCCAATCAACCATGCCTTTGATAATCGCATCGGCATTCGGTCCAAGTGACGCACGTTCTTGCTTGATGGTTTTTGTTGATGCCTCCACATTCTGAACGCCCATGTCAATTACTTTGCCAACCAAAGCGTCAAATGCAGTTTGACTAACGCCATATTCCTTTGCCCAATCCATAACATGCTGGCGGACAGGATCATCTTCAGGAATGTTAGCGAACACTGACGTATCGTATTTCCCGTCAGCAGGGGCTTTGTGCTTGCCCTGGCTGATCTGCTTCCGCAAATCCATCCAAGACTTGGCGATGCCCTCTAGGTCTGGTTCGTTATTATCTTTGTTCCAAAAGTTTTCAGGCCAGAAATCTGGCCTTTCTAGCGGTTCATCATCTGCTGTTGCATCTTGAGCGCGGTGTTCTATAGCTTTAGGTTCCTGCTGGCCCTGATCCTCTGGTGTTGATACGGTTGCAGAGTCCAATAGGCCAGCTTCTTGGCTTGCGCTTTCGTTGCTGGGTTGGCTTTCTTGGGTTTCCATCACAGGTTTCCTTTATCCAAAGATCTAGTTATCCTCGCTTCTAAATCCCTGATAATGCTATTTTGGCCTTCACGGTAAAACGCATAGTCAGAGGCAGAACCAGGCAAGGCTACTGGTTGCTCAAGAAAGGACTGGCGAAGCCATTGCATCAACTTCTTTCCATCCTCAGTCCCTAAAACGCGCAGGCATAGACGGTCCAAGTCATCCCTGTTTTGGGATGAATCTCGGATGTCTATATCAGCGCCCTCTAAATCTTCCCAGCCAGCCATTAGGCCACAGCTTTAATCATATTCGGAATCTGCTCTGGTGCGGCCTGCGCCGCTTGTTGGGCAAGTGCAGCGGCCTGCTGCATACGCTCCATCCTCTCAACTGGCGAAGTGCGAATCCTGGCAGGTACGCCAAGTTTTTCTGCAACGAAGTCGATCATCTCGCCAACCTTCAGAGACATCTGGCCTTCCGGTCCAGCCGCTTGCGCGATCTGAGCAAACTGCATAACCTTGTTGATCTCGTCCATAGACTGCGCCATAGCCAACGGAGCAACAGGCGAGATCTTGACTTCCAGGCCATTGACTTTCAGCGGCAAGTCGATGATGCCCCTGCTGTCCATAACATTGAGAGTCTTGCTGACAATCGGTATCATGGTTTCGTTAATCAGGCGGCCAAATGCACTACCCAAGTTCTGCGCCAGTTCCTTCATGCGCTCGACAACTTCCGTGGCAGAACGCGCACTCATGTTGTCAGGCGGCAGGCTTTCGTCCAGCAGCATACGTTTGATGTTCATACGCAGATCATTGATGACAATCTGCGACACATTAAAGTCACCAGCGCGAGGCAGCGGACGCAGGGTTTCCCCTTGCGGACCACCGTTGCGGGCAACCGGAATGATAGCGCCAGGAACAATCTTGACTGTATTCGGGTTCAGAACGCCGTCATCAGCAGCCGTATATACGCCGGTTATAGCCAGAGAAGCATTCTTCAGCAGCAGTTCCAGCGTCTTGTTCAGCGTCTTGATGTCAGGCAGCGCGGTAATCAGCGGGCCACGGCCATAGATCTCGCCAGCAACCTTCATAAACCGCGAGACAATCCACGGCGAATACGCCATCCTGCGATACACCAGTTCAGACTTGGTATCCTTGTGGATAACATGGTAGCAATAATCACCGCGCTTCATGTCGTAAACAGTGGCCTCGATGAGTTCTACATCCTCGGTAGGCTTCTGGTCGATCATCAACTGGAGTCGCGGATCAATCTTCGCGTCTTTCCATTGCTGCTGGATAGATTCACCCTTCAGGCGCATTCTGCGATATACGTTGTCAACATTGCCGTTCGCACCTTCCTCGAACGCAACCAGATATTGCGGAACAGGAATGAAGTTAATGGGGTTGATATCGTCGCCAGGTTGGACTATCATAACTGCTGTGCCGACAGCTAAGTCAAGGAGAAACTCGCCCATAGCAATGTCAAAGTTGCTTTGCTTCAGAGTAGCAAACAGTTTCTCGGTGTATATATCCAGCGCAGCTTGAGCCTCTGACTTACGGTCAGCGGGAATGTCAGGACCAGGTTCTAGTTTGCACCATCCCCTTTGCGGCGGGAAGATTCCAGATTGGAGACGATTGGCGAATCGCTGCGTAGAATTGATGGCGGTTGAGTCAAACACTCTAGCCATCTTTTTAGATCCGCCAACTTTTCCTTCCCAATAGCCATCATAAAGGTTACGTTGCGGGAGCGCGAATTCGTAGGCTTCATCATAAAGATCCCTAAAGTCGTCCTTACGGCGCAGAGCGATATCGTGACGCTTAATGATATCCTCTGGTTTTAGTCTCATCATCTCAGCCATTTTTCTTCCTCGCTTCGTAGCGTTTTAGTAATGCCCTGCCTTTAGCGGCAAGTCTTGCAGCAGCACCAGCATTTGTCGGTGCCGGTTCGCCCCACGCCCTGGCAGCAAGAGCAAGTCTTGTCGGTTCACCATTAGGTTTCTTCAGCGGACCACTGGGATTTGTGTAGAATCTAGTAAGGAACGAACCTTTGCGACGCATCTTTTCAGGCGTATCTGCCGCGCCTTTTACGCCAGGCTTCAGGTTCGCGCCTTCTTTACGCTTGAAATACTCGCGCCCGTAAGCAGTCAACCCGCCTTTAGGATCTTTAATTCGCTTCTTATTCATACCATTCTAGGCTTAGATAAGCCACCTGACTAGCGCCAGATACATTCTTTAGCCTGACCATGTAATTGGTAAGTGATGAAAGCACGTATTCCAATCCTTCTGCACCACCACCACCAGATTTAGTCTTTCCGCCACCAACAATAAGATCAGCAGATATCAATGTTCCAACATTAGTTACGGTTGGATTTAAAACCATAGCAACATTACTTGTTATTGTTGACGGCCTGTTTCTTTTTAGTGGCGTATATAATGTACCGCCCGTTGTAACAGTTCCCTCATACATCAACAATTCCGCATCACCGCCACATGCACCGCCAAAAGTTACGTGCATATTTGCGCCAAGCGCAGACGCAAACACAAAATCAATAGTGGCCTGGTCTGCCAGAGTAGCGCCATTATTTATTAAGTGGAATGCGTAAAATGCCCTACCTTCATGCAGCCTGTGATGGTTTACGGCGACGTTTACAACAGGAAAGTCGGAACCAGAAAGCACCTGATTGCCGTCTTTATCCTTTTGAGTTAAAGCGACAAGCTGTGTTTTCTGGTTCTCGGATTCCCGATAGACGTATGTTATTGCCATTATTTCTTCTTGGCTATACCGGCCTCAGACATTGCGATAGCGACCGCTTGTTTGCGGCTGGTAACTTTTTCTCCACTGCTAGACTTCAGTTTGCCAGACTTATATTCACGCATTACCTTCTTGACTTTGCGCTGCATCTTTTCTTTGGCTTCCATATTTATCCTCAAGCAGTCGTTTTGGATTGACCAAGAGTATCGGTAATTCCTGTTTCGGGAGAAAGTCGCGCCTCTGACAGCAGCAACCTAGAACCGCCTCGCAGTCGTGCGGAACGACGGCCAGCCATTTGTTCAGCAGCAGAACGCTGCTCTTCTTGCAGGCGCTTACGCTCTGCCTCGGTTTGCTGCCGCTGTTGCTCCAGAGAAGCAGCAGCGCCGCCATCTCCACCACCACCACCAAAAAGTCCACTCATTTTGCGGTCCTCGCCATCATGTAAAAATCAGATCCATCAGGCCCGTAGTTCTTTAGAGTTCCCTCATTATTGAACCCTAAAGCCCTTGCCCACCGTACAGCTTTTACATCTGCGCTTTTAACAGTAATTTGTGACCTATGCAAGCATAAGTATTGCTCAATGACATACAATACCTTAAATCCTATTTTAGTCAACAAGATAGCACTCTTTTTTGCTCTATTATCCATGAGTGACCATACCTCACCTACCCCATTCCAGATGGGTACACAGCCAAATATAGCCACTGGGTTGCTATACAAAAACGCCGTATATGCAATACCTATGTTGGACTGACATACAATCCTGTGCCTTATGTCCACATAGCTTTGCGCTGATACAATGTCGGATTGGCCTATCTTCAGGAAATCGAAATGGCCTTCAGCAAATGGCATTATGACTACGCCATTATGTGGCTTTATGATGTCATTAATTAAACTAATTGACTGAGAATACATCAAAGTCCATCTTTGCTACCGCGCCCTGCATTGGCGCTGCGCCATAGCTGCGAGTCCTTGTCATGCGGTTATATTCGCCGCCACCCAGCATCAGGTAGCCAAAAGAGTCGCCAATATGTGAATGCTCGTTCTTATTTGGGGAATCCTTGAATCTTTCCTGCCCAGCGCCTATGGCAATACGTTTGAAGTGATACCCACCAGCCAGAGACTTACGCAGTAGCTTGCAATCCCTGTGAATAATCAGCCCAGGTTTGCCAGTAATCAGCCTCTGCATAGGGGCGGCAGCAGCCTCGCGCCGCACCTTGAAGTCGTTGCTTGCCGTGGGATTAGCCTTCAGGCCAAGCGTTCGCAGGTAATCGAATGCCGTAACCTCGTATATAGCATCCCTAGCCATACCAGCGGGATCACCCCAGATCATAGTCTGGAAGCGCGGGAACCTAGTATTCAGTTCAGACAACAGTTGCTGGCCGAAACGCTCCAGTCCCATGTCAAATGTGACAATCTCATGCAGGATAATCCACCGGCCATTGGGCAGGCGCTGTCCTATAGTGGCAGCAGGAGTAAGACCAAAGTCCAGACCAACCTGTATCGGGATGCCAGGTTCAGGTTCAACATCTCCAGACATCGTGTTATCATCGTATTCCGGCCAGACGGGTTTGCCTTCTTGGACATAAGTGTATTCTCCTCCGGCATAGCAGCGAATCCAGTCCAGATTCTTCCCGCCAAGCATCTGCATGTAGTAACCGGCAGGCAGGTTGTTGATGTTCTCTGCCTTCGGGTTTATCTTCCACCATTTGCCGTTAGCAAGGATATGATCGTTTGCCTCTGGATTTTCAGGCAGATCTTCAGGTTTTACTTCAACTACGCCGCCTGGTTGCCTAAAGAATTTCCACGCAAACTTTCCGGTCAGCTTTTCTTTCTCTGCCAGCCTGAACCACCAATGGTCGTCGTCCATCGGGTTAGTATCCATCCAGATACCAGACCATGTAGGAGCGCCGTCACGCTTTGTAGGATACCGGCCAACGCGGTGCGTCAGCCCGTCAATTACGGCTTTCGGCAGTTCCCTCGCCTCGTTTACCCATGCGCCAGTCAATTCCAGAGACAGCAGCTTTCTTACGTCTTTCGGCTGGTCTAGTGCTAGGAAAATAACCTCGCAATCAATACCGGCAGCATCACCACGGCTAGGTAGCCTAATATGGTGAGTGATAGGAGGAGTATAATGTATCGGTCCAAAGGTAGCCTCCGGAAAGAGATCCATCCAAGTCTTGAGCGTAGTGGTACGCAGCATCGGATAGGAGTTACGGACAATAGCCCAGCGGGTGTATCGTATTCCGTCTATAGGAGATGGCTTCTGCCTGATAGCCCGCATCATAATCTCAGCGGCGCAAGCATAGGATTTGCCGCTACCTACCGGCCCCATCAGGCCACGGACAAACGCACTGCTACTCAGGAAATCCCAGATCAGCGGAGACTTTGAGAAATCCAGGTTAAGGCCAGCATAGCCAACCTCTTTTTGAGATTTCTCAGTAGTCTTAGCCATTCTTATCTAGTCTAGCAGAGGCCAGTTCATCGCTATACTTATCAGGATATCGCTTGCTCAACTTGTCTATGTTAAGCCTGGCAACGGCACCCATGTCAAAGTTAAAGGCATTGCAGGCCAGCGCCACGAACCAGAGGATATCTCCAAGTTCCTCATGTGCGTTAGCGCGGTCAAGATCCTTGCCATAGATCAGATGCCTCTTAACGCAGTCAGTATATTCGCCAACCTCGCCAGCCAGCCCCATGACACTGTGCGTCATGTCAAACTCATTAGTGCCAGGCTTCTTAGTCTTTAGAGCCAATCTCTGATATTCGCTAAAGTCCATTAGTCAACGTCCGTAATATCTGGTGCTTTAACATTAATCCCGATCACACTAGGTTTCTCGGAATCCTCCGGTGCGTCCAGCAGGCCACTAGCTTTAGCCAGCAAACGCAATACACCTACTTTATCAAACAAATCCACTTCCAGCATAGGATTACCGTCTTTATCTATCCTAGTCTTGATAGACTTGATAGCCTGCAAAGCATGTTCCGGTATCTCACTAGCCCGCTTTACCCTGACATTACCAGCCTCATCCCAGTCCATGATGTCAGTAATCTTCGTATTCGCCATAGAAAGCAGCGCATAACTCACCGCTTCCCTATTCGCTACCAGCGTCTCAGACCTGCTCAAACGCCTTTTGATGCTCCTAACCCCGCCCCAGCCATCAAGACTGGGTACGTTGTTAGGATTAGGCATCTTTACCTTTTCTACCACGGAATATCGTCTTTCATTTCCTTAACACCACCAGCAGGTTTGGCAAGGTGCGCCTGGCCAGTCATCAGATTCCCAATCTTGACAGTAAAATATTCCTTACCGTTCTTATCCTTCTTGCGATATACATCAAGGAACCTAACCTGCCCGCCAGTGTCATCCGGCAACATGACCTTACCCCTGAAGTCAGCATGCCAATCTTCCTTCTTCTGGTCATTACCAAAAGCAGAACCCCAACCAGCCTTCATTTCGTATGCCATTTGTCCTCTCCATTAAAAGGAAGCCTACTCACTGACAGGTGGCGTACACTGGAGGGAATGTACAAATCAGCTTTCGGCTTCAACAAAAGTGTATATCACCATAAAACCTATTGCAACCACTTTTTGGCTGTAGTATGATTATTTCCGTGGGGCCATAATCCAGCCCTCTGTACGGTAGGTGGCAGACCAAACAGGATAAACGTGGCTAATGGGTGGAATTCTCCTAGCCTAGCTTGCCCGGATGGGACAACAAGCTAACTTCGGGAACCAGAGCATCCAGGCAAATCACCGCCAGCCTAGATAAACAAGGTGCCACTCTCTTTTTGAGAACCCCCGTATATACGGATGAGGTTCTTTTACCTTAAAAAACGCTACCACAAAAATATAGCCTAAAAATTTAGAGGAACCCCCACTCGATCAGGCCAGGGGGTGGGGGGGGATAGGGTGCCTTCCGCTGGCCGCGCATCAGGCAGGCAAGCGCCGAACAAGCGCAAACAAGCGCCGCGACACATGCGACACGTCGCAATGCCCCTGTCACACGATACATACGAACGTATGCACCATGTCAACCCCTACCGGATGCTAGGATCAGGACACTTTCAGCCAGGGCATCAGCGTTCGGCATTGGCAGCGCCTCTTGCTGCTGACGATGAATGATAGTAAGTAAGTATTCACTAACCTTGATATCCGTCAGTGAGTATTTACTAACTTCATCTTGTTTAATCCTACCCTTAACTGCAATCACTAACTCATCGAGACTTGATAGATAAGAATCATTCTCATTACGTATAGAATGCTGCTGTTGTTGTTGAGAATCATTCTCAATTCCAGGTTTCCTGCGCTTTCTCTTAGGCAATGCCATCATCGAATCCTTTTATCTTGATATAAAAACATTCTAATACAAAAGGTTGACAGCGACATTCATACCTTTGTATTGTGTTCGCACGGTAAACGTTACCGGACACTGCGAGGGAATGAAAATGAGCATATATGACGACGTTACAGCCAAGATTATCAGCGAGCTTGAGAAAGGCGCGGCGCCGTGGATTAAGCCGTGGAAAGTAGACGGCAGCGCAGATAAAAACAATTTTAGCGGTAAACCTTATCAAGGTATCAACCGGTTGCTGTGCGGTATGTCCAGCATGGCGCAAGGGTTTACCCGTCCAGAATGGGCGACGTTTAAACAATGGCAAGCTGCTGGCGTTCAGGTTAAAAAAGGCAGCAAAGGCACTCAGATTGTATTTTTTAAACCTGTCAGCAAGGAAACGGTAAACGATTCCGGCGAAACAGAAAAAACCGGATACTGTGTCGCTAAAGCATACTACGTTTTCAATATCGAGCAGACCGACGCACAGATACCGGAACCGGAAGCAATCGTCGGCGGATTCAACCCGATACCGGCATGCGATGATCGCATCGTTAAGACCGGCGCAATCATCGGCCACGGCGGAGACAGTGCGTTCTACATGCCATCGCAAGATCGCATCCAGTTACCGAATAAGACCGCCTTCGATAACGAGGCATCCTATTACGCTACCGCTTTCCACGAATTGACACACTGGACAGGCGCAAAGCATAGGCTAGACCGTCAGCTAGACAAGGGCCGTTTCGGCAATCCGGCGTATGCTTTCGAGGAATTAGTCGCCGAAATGGGCGCTGCATTTTTGTGTCAGGATTACGCAATACAAGGCGAATTACGACATGCCGGATATATCGGCCACTGGCTTAAAGCATGCCGTGATGACAGCAAGGCTATTTTCAAGGCGGCGGCGCTTGCACAGAAAGCGGCGGATTATATCAACGCGCTGGACGCTAAAGCCGAAGCGATCGCAGCGTAAGGTGCCAAGGTGTAGCGCCTGCAAGGGCGCTTCGCCGTGCTACTTTGCACGATACTGGAGAGAATCATGAAACCAACATGGGAAAATCAGATACGCATGGCGCGTGAATTGCTGCAAAGTAAGGGCGCGGATGCGCTGCTAAACCCTAGCGCGATGACGGGCCGAATATGCGGATGCAAGGATTGTTTTTGCTGCGCCGCGCTGAAAGTCTACAATGAATACATCAAGGCGAAAGCATGAAAACCTGCACTGGCGATTGTGAACAAGGCCGGCGCTGCACATGCGGTAAGAGTAGCGCCTGTGAATGGTATGCAATGGGCGCGGTATGCGCCTTGCTAATCCTGGCCGGTATGCTGGCCGTCATATAACGAAAGGGGCAATTATGGAAATGCGAACGGATAAACTGCGCGACGCTGTAACTGATCTGATTAATGCGCTCGAAGACTGGGTAAACCTATCCGGCGATCCCGACATGCCAATGGCAGAATTAGAGAATCGCGCGCGGCAGGCAATAGAGAAAGCAAAAGCGGCAATGTATTGACGGCAGGCAATCGAAACAAGGGGCGCTAATACCGCCCCTTTTTTGTTGACTGTAGCGCAGTGCCTATGCTTGGCAATGGTCTGGTATTGCCTAGCCTATGCCGTGAGATTGTGGCGCATTGTGGCGCATCCTGAACGGTATAGGCATGGCCGGACAGCGTGGCGGATGACGGATGACGGATGAGGCCGGTATCGTTCCGGCTTTGGGTATGATCGTTTTTAATTGTGGGGCGCTGGGAAAATATTTGGGCTGTCAGTCGCTGGGAGTGCCAGGATTTTTGCCTAAATTGTGGGGCGCTGGCATTTTTTCTGGGCTGGACTTGCTGGGATTTTCTGACTGCTCTTTACGGATACCCTGCAAAATGGCATCGAGGAATTCCGGCACCTCCTCGTTACTGATTGCCACGGCATCCACCACGTTCAGCGAGGGGTCGAAGATCATACGCATGACGTTGCCGCGCCTGCCATTGCAGAACCCGCCAACCTTTTCAAGATAGCCTAGCTTTGTTAGCTTAATCATATGCTGGCCGAATACTTGTTTTGAGATGCCGAGGTCTTTTGCCATACGCTCCTGGCTTGCCCATGTGATGCCGGCCCGATTGCAGAATGATGCTACCGTAGCCAGAACCCGCCACCTGCCGACACTCAGCCTGCGGTCAGCACCACACCGGTATGGAAGGATAATGAATTTGCGCTTCTCGTCAGGCGCATCAATCTTCTTGACTTTGGGCTTCTTGGGTATTTTGAATTGCATCGTTAGCCTTGAGTATCTTGTGCAACTTCGCTTCCAGTCTGCGGCGCAGTGAGATGTGCCGGTTAAGCCTGCGGTCTTGATCTTTCAGAATCCTGTCGTAGTCTACGTCATCTTTAATCAGACCAGCCTTCGCCCGCTTCTTTAAGATATTGATGTGAGTGATACGTTTGCGTATGTATCTGATTGTATTGTTGTTCATTTCCATACGCTGCATGATGATGCTGGCATCCTGCATCGTGGCAGGATTCTTCTGGACTTTCTCTTCCCTCTCGCTGTAATCGTTCAGCACTCCGAACTTGATTAGCTTTGCACCTTTTGGCTTGTATGTCTTGGGCAACAGCGTATCCATCAGCGGGTGCGTTTGCCACGTCTCTCTGTGTGTATCCATAGCATCTCTTTCCTTAAAATCTCGTAACCTTTTATGCCGCGACTGTCTCTGACATTGGACAAATACTCTAGCTTGCTGGGCTTGGGTTTCTTTAGCCTCCTGTTCGACTTGTCAGGCAGATTGTCTAGCACCCACATGGCCTCACAATGCCTGCGCCACTCTTCGCTGTAGCTGCTGACTTCTGTGCCATCAATTAGCTTGACCATGCGCTCGTCTGAATGCGCCTGTCCACAGACAGGGCATGTCATCTAACCGCCAGCCACAGACCGACGTTAGAAAAAGCGTAGCCAGCATATACGATAGACATCGAGGTATTACCTTTGAATACCTGCTCTGCTGCTATGTATGCGTAGATCAGGCCGGTGAGAATGACTAGCCATGAACTCATTTTAGGTGATAGCGATCACGGCATGGGGCGCACACTCCATGCACCAGCCTGCCGGTATATTCTCCGCATAGGTCGCAGTCGCCAGGTTCTCCGCGCGGTATAGCCGCAGCCTTTTTCCTGGCATCCTTGAGGATAGCGTTCATCCTGCTTTCCTCAGTCTCGGTTGCATCATCAACTTGGTCAGCCATCCATGTCCTCGCGCACTTGTTTCATGAACCATTCAAGCGGCACCACCACGCGCCACGGTTGCCCGTTGCGACGGTATGCCAACACCGGAACTTCATCATACTCGGCAGCATCTTCCACCTGCTTGCACCATGCGTCAATAGATAGAGTCTCGCGGCGCTTGACTTCGATCCGATACTTGCCGATCTGGATGTCATCGCCACCATCCCTTGCCTGCCCTAGCTTGCGCTGGATCTTGACACCCAAGCAGTCGGTCAGTATCTGGGCTAACTCGCGCTCCCCTGCCGCACCCTTATTCCTAGCCATGCGTCCACTCATTTCGGTGCCTCCAGTAGCGCAGCAAGTCGCTGATTTATATCACGATTCTTGCTACCCAAAAATTCTTTTATGGCCTCATCAACAATACTTGCCCTGCTACGGCGCTGGTCCATAGCCGCAGCATCCAGCATCGCCCTAGTATCAGGTCGCAATCGAATCATGAACGGTTTGTTGGCTGGCACTTGACATCTCCTTTTTTGCTGGATTACACTGGCAACAGTATAGCGCAGGGCTATACGATATTCAACCCAGAAAGAGGTGAACATGAAATACATTGCATACTTTAGAGTAAGCACAGACAAGCAGGGCCAGTCAGGTCTTGGCTTGGAAGCGCAGCGGGCAGCAATCCAGCAGTGGGCAGGCCAGGTCGTCGGTGAGTTTACCGAGATCGAGTCGGGCAAGAATGACGAGCGCCCACAACTGGCGCAGGCAATATCCCTATGCCGTGAGTTCGGCCACGGCCTGCTGATTGCAAAGATTGACCGGCTGTCCAGAGATGCAGCATTCCTGCTCACCCTACGCAAGTCAGGTGTCGAGATCTTGGCGGCAGATATGCCAAACTGTAGCGGTCTTGAGTTCGGCATACGCGCGGTCATCAGCCAGCATGAACGCGAAGAGATCAGCCGACGGACTAAGGCTGCACTGGAAGCGGCGCGTCAACGCGGGCAGAAGCTGGGCAGTCCGGCACCAGCAAATGGCGGGCGGGTGACTGGCGCAGCACGTAGGGCGCAGGCACTGGAATACACCAAAAAAATTCTACCGATACTACGCGAAGTCCAGGCGCTAGGTATGACCAGCACCAGAGAGATCGCGGAAGAGTTCAAGCGCAGGAATGTGCCTACCGTAAAAGGTGGGCAGTGGCATACGTCTCAGGTTTCTAACTTACTACGGAGGGCAAATGAACTTCAATGACTACGACAAGATGGCTTGCATGTCTTTTTTTATCAGCAGCATTTCTCTCATGTATTACACATGGACCGATATCAATTTCGCTGCCGCGCTTGGAAATATCTCCGGTGTCTGCGGCTTGATTGCTTTCGGATTTTCAATGTCAATAAGGAGTAAGTAATGAAACTGACCGAGGCAATAGAGTATCTGCGATCACGCGGCAAATACATTGCCGATCAAGATTGCAAATGGAGGCCAACAAACGCAGCAAAAACTAATGTCAAGAAAACGATTGAGGAATATAGAAAATGGTTGAAGAAGTCAACAGCATCGACGGTTTCAGATGGTGTACGAACTGTCAAAGTCGCCGCCCTGTGCAACGTGGCACCTATGTCAAAAGCAAGGATGGCCTGAGACAAAGGTGGAAATGTTTTCAATGCTCAATGAAATGGAAGAGAGGAAAACTTTATGTCACAAACAGAGATGGTGTTAGCACACTTGAAGTCGGGCAAAACGCTGACCAGCCTGGAAGCAATAAAGTTGTACGGGATAACAAGGTTAGCGAGCCGGATAAACGATCTAAGGCAAACGGAAGAGGGAGAAAGGATAAGGGGGTACATGTGCGAAGTAAAGACAAGGTTCGGAAAGACGCACGTTAAACGCTACTACATGGGAGGCAGGAAAAATGGTAGGTAAAGTCACGCCGGACACGATGCTGTCCGCAAGCAGGTTGCCAGCGGTGATGGGCTACAGCAAATATCGCAGCCCGAACGATGAACTGAAGTCCAGCATTGACGCGATCAACGGCAAGGAAAGACCGGACATCAGCAACGAAGCAATGGGCTGGGGCAATAGGCTAGAAAAAATTATTCTGAACGAGGCGGCGCAACGGCTGGTCGGCACAGATGCAGAGACGGATTTCCCTGAAGCATTCTTTCACAAGGATATCCCACTCTGTTGCAGTCTTGACGGCAGGGTTGATGGTGGTGGCAAGGTCATAAGCACCGATCCTGACAAGGGCATCTATCTTGTCGGCATGGACAGTCTGACGCTGGACGGGCCAGGTTGCCTTGAATCAAAGCTGACAAAGAATCTACCGGAGGATGCGCCAGCATTGTATCGCGGGCCGATCCAGTTGCAGGCGCAGATGGATATTCTGGGCCACAAGTGGGGTGCGGTATGTGTGCTGTACCAGGGCATCGAGATGCGCGTATTCGTTTACGCTAGGCATGAACCTACGGTCAATGCCATCCACAAAGCGGCGCTGGGTTTCCAGGGCAAGCTGAACCAGTACAAAGAAAAGGGCGAAGTCACCATGTATCCTGCTCAGAACAGCAAGGATGCAGACAGAATGTTTCCTGACATTGATGACGTTCCGCCAATCAATCTACCTGATTGGGCGGCTGAACTGGCAGAGAAACTCATGGACACCAAAGCGGCGCTGGCTGAACTTGAGAGTAACCGCAGCAAATGGGAGGGGCAACTAAAGGAAATGATGGGAGAGAAGCCACTGGCTATTGCTGGCAAGTGGTCCATCAAATGGGGAACCAGAAGTTTCAAGGCGCAGCCAGAGCGAACTGTTCCAGCCAAGCCAGCCTACACAATCAGGCAGTCTAACCTGACAATCAAGGAGTCAAAATGAATTTGACAACAACAAAGGGATTCGCACCGGCTACCATGACCGAGGCGATGGAGTTCAGCAAGATGTTGTCGCAGTCAAGCATGGTTCCGAAAGCCTATCAGGGCAAGCCCAATGACATCATGGTATGTGTGCAATGGGGATACGAGATCGGGCTGGCACCGATGCAGGCACTCCAGAATATCGCGGTCATCAACGGCAAGCCTAGCGTTTACGGCGATGCAGCAATGGCGCTGGTGCAGGCAAGTCCTGTCTGCGAGGACATCGAGGAGTCTTTTGAGGGCGAGGGCGATAATCTGGTGGCAGTCTGCATTGCCAAGCGGAAAGACCGCAAGCCGGTAGTCGCCAGATTTTCTGTCAACGATGCAAAGCGGGCTGGGCTATGGGGCAAGCAGGGGCCGTGGACGCAATACACCCGCCGCATGATGCAGATGAGGGCCAGGGGTTTCGCCCTGCGGGATGCCTTTCCTGACGTTCTCAAGGGATTGATTACGGCAGAAGAGGCGCAGGATTTCCCGACAGAAAAGGATGTCACTCCGGTTATCCCAATACGTAATAACCTTGATGTAATTACGGTTATTGAGGACAAGCCGGTAGAGGAACCTGTTATTCAGGCGGCTGACACCACGCCAAATACCGATGAGGAACCGTCAGAAGAGGCTACAAGCGAAGCGCAGCCGTCTGGTGATATCCCACTATACCTGCCCAATAAGACAGAGCCTAGCGAGTTTTTGCCAGACGCAGGTGCGTGGCTTCAGCGGTTCGAGGTGGTAGCCAATCAGGTGGCTAACCATCAGAAAACCGAGGTCAGGGAAAGGATGACCAAGATACGGATGTTCAAGGAGGCGAACGAGGAACAGATCGGAAAGCTGCCCAAGCTAATTAAAACAATGTTTGAGTCGAGATATAAGGCTAGGCTGGCAGCACTTGGGGCGAAGCTGCCAAAGGATGCTAAACCGGAATAACCTCCCCACGGAACTGGATGCTGTCGTCATCGTACCGCAGCGCCAGTTCCGGTTGTAACAGCACCCCATTCCTGTAGGTCAGAACAGCGAATCCTGCCTGCCAATTCACCTTCCTGCCCTCAAGGTATTGAACGAAGCTGGGATCTGATGAACTGTCTGCGGTCATGCCATGTCTGACTGAATAGCGCCTGCCCCTGCGGTCGTCATACGCAATCACCTCTGCCCGATGATCGTGGCCGGTGACGATATTTATGCCGGATTCCTTCGTGTTATTGTAGCCAGCATGGACACCAGATTTCTCGCGGTGCCTGATCTCCGTGTGGCTTTCCTTGCCACCGTTAATCGTGATGAACCAAACCGCCTGCCATCCAGGTAGGTGGTCCATCAGATCTGTGCCAGCAACGTCACGATACTCATGCGCCACGGCAGCAAGCCGTGAGGAGAAACGCAGGTCGTGATTGCCAAAGCACATAACCCGTTTAGAGTTAGGGCTGGCTTTGATTATCTCCTCAGAGCGATCACGCACCGCCTCAAGTTCAGCCTTGACTGTTGGCCGGTTCTCGAACCCAATCTGCGGATGCCGAGATATGGTAGGGAAGTCGAACGAGTCTCCGTTCCACACGCATAGCTTTGGCTTTAGCTTTTTCGCTAGATGCACGAACCCACGATGGCAAACTGGCACATGACCTGGCCGATAGTGTTGATCGCCAGCCACAAGCACAATGCCGTCAGAGATATCAATTTTTATTTCCACTCGCTCTGAATCAACAGTCATTGATTGATCGTATGCTGGACGGCCAAGAGAATCTATTGTTTTAAGTAAAATACCGTGTCTCTTTTCGATTGTTCTTTTTCTGGTTTGGATATTTTGAGACGCGATACCGGTCACTTTAGCCATCTTGTACGAGGAATTGCATTCATTCCACAGCCGTATAAATTCTTGATCCGTGAGTTTCGGCGCAGCCATCACACACCACCTTTCCATTTCATCTCATGGCATATCACATCTGCTAGTGCCTTGAAGTTTGCGTCATGCAGTTCATGGTCAGATGCACAAGGAGCGTTTGTCTCCCAGGCAGAGTGGATCATCTCATGCGCTATCACCTTCAGCATAAAGTCAACGCTCCTGATTCTGGTGTTTACGATTAGGATATTGTCAGGCCAGACGTACATCCCCCAATACTTTGATAGCCTGCTTGCCTTGAACTTTACTTTCTTTGGGAGTTTGATGCCTGAGAATGCAGTGGCTTTTAATAGGTGATAGCCAGCCTCAATAGACTTCTGGTTCACTAAGGTAGAGGTCACGCTCATCCTTACGTCTCCTGACTAATCCAGGCAGCACCCTGCCACCACCTCTTGTCCACATTAAAAAAGCGTCAGCAGCGCCCTGTATATCGCCCCTATTATGTCGCATACGTAGGGTACTTGCTTGCAGATTTCCACATCCGACGTTGAACGAAAAAGAAACAAGCGCATCAAAGCGAGACTGATTAAGATTAACAGGGCAGAGACGAAGAACTCCCGCCTCAAAACCGCGCACGTCTTGTTTAAGTAGCGCGTCCACTTCATCCGATGAGAGTGTGCGATCCCATCCATCAGGGATGGGTAGCGCCCGTCTTTCTTGTACGGGGATCTTAATGTGCGACTGATTAATGACATGCCCAACTCCTACAGTCCACAACAAAGCAGGGCATTGATACGGACGGTATCGAACGCCCTCATGGTGCTTCAACATCTCAAGACACTTGTCCGAGATATTCATTTTTTGCTGAACGCTTGACTGCCAAACCAGAAAGCAACTACGCTTGCCCAGATCAACTGCGTGTCATCATCCCAGATCTGGTTCATTGCGTCCACAAATTGAACTCCAGTGGATATGGCATAGTATAGACCGAAAACGTCAATTAAAACAAGCAGTAAGAAAAGGCCATATGTAATAACCGGCCTGACGCTGGCACGTAGGTTTATGATCCACTGGCTGGCACCCTTGCCTATCTCGATGTCATGCTGATATAGAGCCTGCCGTTCTTGGGCATGTGCCTGGATTGCTATCTGGTCAGTCCTGATTTCTTCAACCCTAGCTTGTGCCGCATAGCCTTTAGCGAGGATCTCCAGTTCCCGTTCCTTCTGGAGCATAGCCATTTCCAGTTCGTGCTTCTTGTCTGACTTATCTTGGAAGAAGTCCAGTATCTTGGGGAGACCGCCAGCAAGAAAAGATACAACAGTCGTTAAAAGTGTAATCATTATTTACCCTTTGGCCACATGCCGATTATGAAATCTACAATCCAGTACAAACCGTAAGAACATAACAATAGTAAGACACCATAAAGCAGATTTTGTAAAAACGCAGACCGTCGTTCTGCTTGTCTGCGACCCATCTTCTCCCTGTCATCTTTAATCTTCCGTCTTTCTTGCAGCATCTCTCTGTAAGCCTCGATGCCGTAGGCATAACAAATCATTTCTCGTAACTCTTTTTCCTGCTCCGCAATCTTCTTCCTTCGTATTACTGCGTCCATTGCCTCTTGTTCAACAGACTTCGAGTGCAGCAACTTCTTAAAGATTGGCGGGTTCTTTACTCTTTCCTCATGCTCATTTAGTGCTGATACAGCACTCCACCATTTGCCCATTTGGCGAAATATCGCCTCAGCTTCTTGACCAGCTTTTACTGCTTTTTTAACTCCATCGAATACCGCTGTCGCAGTAGCAAGCGCAGAAATCGGATCAATCATTTATCCACTTTATCATCTAATTTTGATTCAATTCTTGCTAGTGTAGTTTCAATACGATTAAGATGTTGAACAAAATCATCTCGTCTAAGATAGGTTTCTGGAAGGTCAGAGGCTAATTCAGTAACACGATTATGCAATGTTTCGTCTGTCCTTTTGAGTTCTTTTACTGAGTCAAGAATAGACTTAATTAAGAATCCACCAAAAGCACCAGCACACATCACAACGATGTTGAATAGCCCCTGACTTTCCATTATTACTCCTCAGATTCTTCTTTTTTTTCAAGAGCAGTTTTTAACATTCCAAAGAACGCATCCCGCCCTACCTGAAGTTGATCAACATTAAATCTTGCGGAAGCAAGTTTTCGGTCAAGGTCTGCTACGTGATTAACCAAAACCTGCTGTTCCTGAGTCATATCGTTAAAATCGTATTCAACACCGTCAATGCTGATAGGCTGTGTTTTTTTCTCGGCCATTTTTCAGTTCCTTTACTTTTGGTTGATAGGCTGCGTAGTTATGATACGCAGTATTGCTACCCCGACAGAAATGACCAGCATCACCCACCCCGTATTAGCAGGGCCGACTATCTGAGTCACTACCGCCTGAGACTGTTCCAGAATGCCACCTATAGCAATCAGTATGGCAAACCAGAGTGTTTTGGATTTAAGTGCTTGCATTAAGCAGCCCACGGCAAAGAAGGAGTCTGGACGGTAGGCGCAATCTGTTGTTGAATTTGAGCATCTACAGACGCTTGGGTCGCGTCCTTGTCTACACCATTCGTCCAAATCCAGCCCAAAACTTGGTCTTGAGTCAGGTCTGCGTAAGGCGTAAATGAATCCGTAGGCGCAGGGACTTGGCAGGTTGAATAGACACTTGCATTAAACTGATTCAGAAAGCTGCCAGCGCAAGTCCAGTGGACATTGTAAACAACGTTGTGATTTCCGTCCTGCTGAACGTAGCAGTCCATTGCATTAACAGTCCATGTGTAAGTTACTGAGTCGCTCATGTTTTTCCTTTACAATGATTTTGCAAGAACAAATAGCTCATCAAGTTGTTGCTCTGTAATGTTAAGCTGTGAAGCAATCACTTGAACTAAAGAATTATTACGCTTAACTTCTGTTGCATATTGCCATTCAATTTTCGCCGCATCATCAGCCTGTTCAATTGCTACGTTGACTAAATTCAAAAGATTTTTTTGAAGCAAAGCTAATTTAGCTTGACGCATAGTAACAACTTTAGGAACTACTGGCAGCGGCTCAACATAAGGTGCTATTTGTCCGAACTCTCCAGCAATTGCTCTTGCATAAACTTCTCGACCATGCACTTCAACATCAGTAGGCATAGCGCAAAAAGGATGAGTTTCACCGGGTAAATGTGAAAATTCACAATCAAGAGTAATTGCCGTTCCTTCCGCATTTAAATATTGCGGATTAGTTGCAGAAATTAAATTAATGTTCATTTAAGAAATCCTTTGAAAAATACCTGACCATTGTGCGTCTGAGACACTTTCATATCCCAAAGTGTTTCCAGATACGTTTCTCCACGTTCCTGAAATAGTTATGTATCCAGCACTTCCACCCCAAGCAGCAGGTGCAGCAATTTTAAAAGCTGATGTTGTAGAACCACTATTAACTGATGTGCCAACAACTGTTCCGTATCCAAAACAACCAATAGCCGCAGTTCCAATATCTTTAGAAACAGCAGATGCCCAAGACAGCGTTCCTGATCCATTAGTTGAAAGAACCTGCCCACTTGTTCCATCAGCAGAAGGCAATGTATAAGTAGTTGATCCAGCAGCGGCAGCTGGTGCAAGTCCAACATAACCTGAAGTTGAGCCAGAAAGCCGTATAGTACCTTTTACGTCTAGTGCGCTTCCCGGTGAAGCCGTATTAATACCTACGTTGCCGGAGGAATCGATACGGGCGCGTTCGGTTGGGAAACCACCAACCCCGGTCTGCTTCGTAGCAAACACCAGAGAACCAACAACGCTTGAAGACGCAGCCGCATGGACTTCATTCAGTGAGCCAATAGCTGCTGTGTAGTTGCCATTGCTCTCATTGAACGTCATCCACGAATAGTTGTTGTTCGTGGCACTTGAGTTCATTAGCCCAAGCATCCCCAAACCCAAACTGCTGAATGTGGTAGTTGCGCTAGAAAGTATCGAGCCAATACGTCCTTTTTGAGATGTACCTCCAACAACAAGATTACCCGACGCATCAATGCGCATGCGTTCGGCGATTGAGCCAGCGTTCTTAGTGTAGAAAAGCAGACTACCAGCCTCTGATCCAGCGGTTGTAGTTGAAGGTTGGCCTATAAGCCCAGCGTAAGAAACAGATGTCGCACTTGCGTTATTTGCGAACAACCACAACCCACCAGTGGTAGTTGTAGAAGTTCTTTGGAGGACAAGGTTGTTATTTGTAGAACCAGACAAGGTTAAGTTATAACCAGACTGCGGAGAACTCGTCCCAATACCTACGTTGCCGGAGGAGTCGATTACTGCACGCTGTGTTCCGCTTGTGTAAATTCGCACATCGCCAGCGGCTTTGTTATACAAACTAACAGCTTTGGTT